>OOCG01000190.1_pt1 | contig 44563 bp, 60 predicted proteins | sample 1671521 | NCBI WGS metagenome assembly OOCG01 (sample SAMN06348165, study PRJEB24527) | human gut metagenome | biome: human gut; feature: ankylosing spondylitis patient; material: feces | host: Homo sapiens | place: China | collected 2015-10
AACACCACGTTGTCACTCTTGCTTTTACTTCCTATAACAGTATCTATTTCCCAATGACCGAATTCATTGCGTTCATCCACATTAGAATCCCTCTCGTCTATGCTGCGACCCATATGCTTCAGATTTTTCTTTATGCTGCGGGTTGTTCTACGTCTTCTTACCTTTAATGGAAGGTCAATGTTGCGCAATCTAAGCAGCATGGAATCTACATAGTTATAGAGAGTCTTTACGCACACAATTTCTTTGAGAGGAAATAGATGATTGTCTAGGGCATAGCCATGGCAGGCATCCAAAGACCAGTGTTCTTGCAATACTTTTCGAACAGTCCAAGTAACAAAATTACTTGTAAGAAATCTTTTAGACTTGCAAATACTGTTGCTATGGCTAGCAATATAGGCACGTTGAGCACGAGCAGCTCCATATCTACCGGTATGAGGATGAGCACCACGCTTGAGTTCATTCCTGATAGTATTTGGAGCACAGTTAAAATACTTTGCCAGCTGACGAAGAGAATACTGTTTAGAGCTGTCAGACAGAATTCCTTGTAATTCCCTGCGGTCTCCTAAAGAAAAGTGTTTACCTTTTTGATGATTTGTGATATCTTTGGTGTAGTCCATTGTGATTACTCCTTAGTTAGTTTTTGTGTAGCAACTTAATCTTAACACAAAGGTATCACAATGGACTATTTTTTATTCAATTTTTCAGGTGTGCAATTTCATTATACAATGAGACAATTATTCTTAATCAAAGTTATTGTTACTGACAAAAACATTGAAATTATCCTAGATGCAGACAAAATTACAAATATGGTTATGGGCCAATAGCACATTGAAAGAACACCTGTTAAAAGGCTTTATTCTTGACACGGACCTTTAAAAAACAACTTTTAAACCTCAAGCAAATCCTCCATACCACAATTCAAGGCCTTAGCCAACCGCCAAACTGTCTCTGCACTAGCCTTATTGATATTCTTATGGCGCTGTTCATACATTTGGATGGAGCGAGAATTAACACCAGAAACTCTAGCTAGCTCATTTTGGCTTAATCCATTCGTACTTCTAAAGCTTTTAAGCCTTGTTTCTGGATAATACTCCTTCATTTTCGCATCAACTATATCTACGAATTTGCTAATGTCTGCTTCGTGTAAAGTATGATAGAGGCTTTTTAAATCGGCAAAGCTAATTGCCCTAAAAATCTCCCCGAATTTTCTGCAGGAGTACCATTGATAATAAGCTATCGCCCAACCAATCCAATATTCAGGAGACCGAGAAAATCTTGCCTCAGGTATTATTGGGATATATTTGCCGGTAGTTTCGTATACTATGTCTATGAGCACCTCTATGCCACTTTTTCCTTTAGTGTAGGCGGGCTCGCCATTGGCGATTTTTGTACTAATGGTGCTTACAACAAACATTTTTATAAAATCTTCTCCAGAGTAATGGCAAACATTGACGGCATAATCAAAAGCATCCCCTAACACAGCTTGGGCATTACTCAGATACATTTCTTGGTATGCGCGCATCGTCATTTTTTATGCCCCCTCTTATTATATCCTGTATATATAGACCGTCATTTTCTTCTTCCAGTAGTTCCCAATACAATCGATTAGCTTCATCATCCCTATCCTTACGCAATTGGTAGTAGCGCTCTCTTTCAGCTACGCTATAGCCTTGAAACTGCAATTTTGAAAAAGCAAAGCTAGATTTAACGACAATTTGCTCACCTAATTTTCCTAAGCGCATAGCCCTTGCTAATTGCTGAACCGAAATACCATTATTGATAAATGACTCTGCGTAATCAAAGTAGGAATCATCTGCTCTGTAGCCGATGATTAAGTCGTATGCATTCACGTTTACTGTAAAATTATCAATTAAGTACTGTTTAGCTCTTCTGGCCACAGGTGTTTTAACAGTGAAAAGACGATGTTCTATCAATATTGCTATCCAATTAAGAATAGTGTATTGGGGAGTATTAAGATTTAAAACATTTAAAAACTCTGTATCTAGCATATAACAATTGGCGAAGCCATTGCGCATGGAGGACACAGCCCATTCCTTGGCTAAAGCTTCGCTTGCGGTGCAATAAAAACCCTGTCCGAAATCATTGTTTAAGCGACCTTTGCCATACTCCGGTTTTGCTATGATATTTTCAGAGCCATGATAGATAGTTATAAGCTTATCCATAATTACCCCCTCTTTTCTATACTCATGGTTATTATATCACCAAAGTGATATAGATGCAATTGCTTTTGTGCTACTAATAAAATAAGAGCTAGGAGCGCGCTGTCTCCTAGCTCTTGTTTTATATTTATATATTTGTATTACCAAAGTGATATAGTTGTACTTTGCATACTCACAGCTCTTCGGCCTTATAAGCATTGTAGCCTTCGATATGATAACTTACGTCTAGGCCCTTCATGTAGGTGAGGCGGTCAGCAATGTTATTGGTCAAAGCCTTGCCGAGCACATGCTTGATTTCGATATCACGAATGGGGCTCCGCTCCATAGCCAAAAGATAATCCTCTTTATCCACAATGGACCAGTCAATGCACTGCCCCAGCTCCTTTTTCAGCATATCATCCAGCCAAATGCGCATGCTGCGGCCATTACCCTCGCGAAAAGGATGAGCAATATTCATCTCCACATACTTTTCCACGATCTCGTCGAAGCTGCCCTGGGGCATGGCGTCCAAATGCTACAGAGCCTCCCGCAGGTACATCAAGGGAGCAAAGCGAAAGTTACCCTTAGCAATATTCACATCACGAATCTCTCCCGCAAAGCTATAGATATCGCGAAAAAGATACTCATGAATGAAAGGCAGTGCCGAAAATTTCCCGGCCGGTAGATTCGCCAAAGCATCACTCTCAAATAGTTTTATAGCTTGCATTTTGCTGAGTCGCTCTTCTTCCTTGGCCAGCTCCGCAGAATTAGTAATGCCCAATTTATTTTCTATGGTCATAGGAATCTCCTTAGTCATCTTGAGAATACAAAAAAACTGATTGACCCTCTAAGAATTCAATCAGCCTTCTTTACTTAAATCATTTATAAATGATAATAAGCGTATATCATTGTTTGGTGCCGCGGAACCGTGACGGTATGAGCGTATATACTTTTACTATTGCTATAAATTTGGCAGCTTAATTACTATACTAAAAGGCAGGATTCGCTCCTGCCTTTTCTGTTTCCCTTGTTAATTTTTTATCGCTACATACAATGCACACCCAGCAATAACGTAAGCTATATTACGCTGTCTTTTAATTTGTTTTCGCTTTAGGTTGAACTCTTTTTCTAACTGAGCCAAGGATTGATTCGCATTCTGCAATAAGCTCTCCTGCTCTTTCGTTTTGACTTTCAGCGTCAGACAGACGTTGTTCAGCTCTTTCAGTTGATTCTGCAACGTCAGCAGTTTGCTGTTGGATGCTCTCAACTCTTCCCTCGACTGCTGTAACGCCGTCTGTGATTGAATGTTGATTTTTTTCAGCTCTGCCAAATTGCTCTTTAACTTGCTGTACTGATACTCCGTCATCACGTACTCCGTTACTTCGTCCGTTTTCTGTGGTGAGCCAGCCTGCACGGTTAGTGACATAGACACCACCAGCAATAAGCAACCCAGCGGCAAAAGCAAGGATGATTTTTGTATTCCAAATTTTTTCATGTCTCATCTTAACCTCATAGCAAAAATCACCTATAACCATTTCGAAACAGTTTGTAGGTGATTTTTTTGCAAAACGCGTATTAAATTACGTCTCTCGTAGTATTGGATATTCAGGATATAACTAAATTAAAGTCCGAAGTAATGATGCAATGCACCAAGCGTAAAACCTATGATAAGGCCGGCTAAAAACTTCTTGTCGGTTACAAATGCTTGCAGCTCTTCCATCATACCACCTCCTATCATTATAAACTGTGTCACCGGCTTTTACGCAAAATTTACCAGAAAATGCTACGCGTATAGGAGAGGGAATAACTAAAGCCTCTTGCACGGTGACTATATTTAAAGCATGAGCTTTAAATCATCTTTATAGTTCATCCTTAGGTTCTGGCCATTCATCCAGAATCTCAATGCCGTAAGCAACAGCACATTTATGTTCAATTTCACATCCACGGGCTTTGCCCCAGTCTTTTGCAAAGTAAGCAATATCAGCGTCAGCCAGTAAGGCAATGCTTGCGGCTAAATACTTTAATGGTTTATCAAAAGTCGGATGTTCTTGAAAGAAACTGTCAATTACTTCGACATCTTCCCCGATACGTTCTTGCACTTGTTTAACAGCAAGCTTGCGTACCGCTAATATTTCTTCATCAGTTTTGCCACACATAGGTTGAGAAATGAATAGTTTTTTCATTTGTGTTCCTCCTTAAATTCTTTCCAGTGCTTCTGCGCACTCTCTTTCAAAGCGGCTGTACAGCCCTTTTCTTAAAGCAGGACTGCCATTAGTCCATGCCGGAGTACTGCAAACTTTCAGGTAGATTGCCTTGATCATATCAGCATCAAAGCTACTGTCATCAACATAGCTGAGGTTAGGATATCCCAGCTTCTCGCAGGCTTCCGCGAACATCTCCCCAATGTTGCCAGCGCCATATTGTACAGCGCGGCTCCAAACAACATCTTTCATAACCTCATGATGCTTTTCGATATTATAGTTGTTACACTTGAGAGCAGCTACAGCCGGCTTATAATAAGCATCGCAGATATAGTCATGCTGGCTTTTTTCAAAGTCAGCTTTGTTGTTACTATAGGCAAGCCAGCGCCATGCCTCATCAAAAGCAAGGCTACCAACTGGATGCTCTGCTAAATTCTCTGCAAACCAATAGCCATTTCTACGCAGCCATCTGATGTAGTCATCAACAACTCCCATGTTGCTGGACAGCTGATACATACCATAAGATTTTCCACCGGCGTCGCCGTAGCCATTGCTAATGCAGCCGGCGTCGCCGTTGGACTCATAGCGTTTAGATAAATCTCCAATCATAGTTTATTCCTCCTTTGCCACCTTAAACATTCTTGTTTCAATAGCCTTGTTTCCAAGTTGTACAAGCAACAGCGCCACCATACCTAATGTAAAAGACTCGTAGTTACCCCAGGTTCTGGCGAACGCTGCCAGCCAAATCGATATACCGCACCAAACAATAAAGCTTACAACGGCGCATACCCTGCCCACACTGTAGGCGTTATCGTCTTTTTTTATCATGTTCAGTAACTTACGCATTATATTCACCTCTCATTCTTTTATCTTTTGGCGGATAGTTCTGTAGCTCATTGAGTTGCTGCATAAGATTATCGATTACGCCATTGTCGCCCAGCGCCTCATAGCTTTTGTAGCAAGCATCAATGCTTTCTTTTGCGTAGATTGGTATCCAGCCTTTATCCTGAACATAATGATTATAAGCCTGGATAATTCTGTCACGTAATAAAGCTTGCAATCCTGCTTTTAAAGCATCATTTTGTTTTTTCTTTTGTTTGTACATCGTAATAAGTAGCGTTATTACGCAACCGGATATAACGTTAATAATAGAGTTTAACGCAGCATCCAAAGATTGTTCCACCATTTCACTACACTCCTATAAATTAAATTTCAAACGTCACAGTTTCTACTTCTTCTGCCGTGCTGGCAGCTTCAACCCGCGCCTTCGCTTTGCGGTACGCCGTATGCAAAGCGTTACTGCGTACCGCCACAGCAGCAATAATCATACGCAGGTCGTTAGCTGTTACCTTAACATCAGCGTTATCTGCAGTAGTCCAATCAATGGACGCATCAGCTCCCTGCACGTCTAAGGCAATGATGGCAGCGTTGATACGCTCACGCGCCTTGTCATCATAGTCAAAGCTATGCCCATTATAGGCAATGGGAGCGACTTCCGCTGTATCACGCTGATATTTAAGCTCCGTAATCTTGCGTTGCTTAATTACTTCCAAAGGTTCTTCCTCGTGCATAACAGTAACATTTAATTCCGCTAAGGCTTCATCGTCGATTGATAGAGGAATAAAGATACCTTCCTGCCCTAAGGCTTCAGACAAAGGGTAGATGTTTGTATAGATTTTCTCTTTGTATTTATAGGTTGTATTCATGCATTAGCCTCCTTGTTTCAATAATCTTCAACTGTAGGTGTCATCGCATTTATTGCTTTACCCCATGAAAAATCCACACCACTTGTATCACGGCAATTAAACAGCAAGTTATAGGTTTTATTTGGGGTTACACCTACAATAGAATCAATATCTTTGGAATCAATTACTCTACCATCAGGATCAGTAACAAGCCAACCATCACCCCAAACTTTATTGGTTGATGTATTCTTTATACTAGCATAGATTTCTACATCAGGGTCGCCCTCAAGCCCATCAATATACGATGTTACTTTGATTCTCTTAATCCCCGGTGGAACAGTAAAAGAAATTGTTTTATTATCTAATTCAATCCAATCCCAACTCTTGTAACCATCTACAACCTTTACTTCACCATTTTTCATCATCATTCTATTAAGTCCCATATCGTCACCTCACGATAACTTAGATGCTTGCACGATGCTAGTCAGATTGCCACTATTATCTTTCAGCATCATAATGTTCAACAACAGACCTGCACTTGTAATAGCTACATCACTAGCACTGCCAACATATTTAAGTGTTCCTGCATTAGTAATAGTCAGCGAATAGTCTGCATTTGCAGCAAAATATGCAGTAAATACGGATGATTGACTAGCACTTAATGCCCTAGCCAAAGTAGCAAGGTTGAGCGTAAATGCACCTACCGCAGTGTAAAGCATTGTAGATGTAATAGGTGTATCGGATGTACCATTGACAACATAAGTAGTATATTTCTCTCGGTAAAGCATAAGGTCATGGAAATTTTGCTGTGCAGTCCATATGTTAGCCACAGACGTTTTGGCGTACCCATCAAGTGACTGATGTTGCGTCAGATAGCCAGCATCATTTTCTAAATCTGATACTTTAGTAGGAAGTTCACTTCTGTACATATTTAATTTAGTCATAAGGTTGTTATAAAGAGAGTCCATATTCGTTTTTACAACTTTATTCTGCACAGGGTTCATAGATGTATTAGACAGTTCAGCATCAACAGTAACGCCACCATCAGCACCCGGATTACCTCTTGGAATCGTAAAGTTCAAGACAGCGTTAGTAGAAGTACCACTATTGGAAACACTTGCGTTAGTACCGGGTGCGCCTGTATACACATTGCCAATACGGATAGTAGCAGCAGCACCGGGAGCACCAGTTGCGCCAGTGTCACCTTTATCACCTTTTGAGCCTTGTGCGCCAGTGTCACCTTTGTCACCTTTTACACCTTGTATACCCTGTGCGCCAGTGTCGCCTTTATCACCTTTGTCACCTTTTACACCTTGTATACCTTGTGCGCCAGTGTCACCTTTGTCACCTTTTGCGCCCTTAATGTTTACACTAGCAGGATTATCCAAGCCAGCTCTATTCGTCCAGCTCAATACACCGCTATCAGACACACTAGGAACAAACACATTAACGTTCTCACTATAATTCTTAGCATTGTCCATGTAGGTTTTTGCATTGTCCTTGTAGGTCTTTGCTTCACCTGCGCTGTTTCTTGCAGCAGACGCAAAGTTACTAGCAGTAGTAGCAGCAGATTGAGCCGCTTCTTTACTAGCAGTTGCATTATCAGCAGAGGTCTTAGCGTTGGCAGCATAAAGGGACGCATTGCTCTTAGCAGTTTCTGCTGCTGTTTTGTAACCCTCTGCTAACCTTGCGTTTTCAGAAGCACTTGCAGCAGATGCACTCGCATACTGTGCGCTGTTACCTGCTACGCCAGCAGATTCGAAGGCACTATCTTCACTCTTCGCCGCTGCAACTGCACTCGCATATGCACTCTGCGCTTGTGCTTGAGCCTGCGCATAAGCCTCTTGAACTAATGGCAGCACTCTTGCCGGGTCCTCCGTCAGTACAATACTCTTCCCATCGTCGGCAATTCTAAACGATTTGCCGGCCTCAAACGGCACTTCATTGACAAAAGCATCACCATCTATATCCACACTCATGATAATACTGCGGTTAAGTTTCTCGGCTATCTGCTGCATAGCCATTACGTTTTCATCAAACGCAAGCTCCACATCTTCCGCGAAGTACGGCCCGTTGTTGACAAGGTTCATCATCTGCTGGAGCGGCAGCTCACGCATAATAACCAGTTTCTTGCCTTCCGGCAAAGCTGTTCCGCTACTAGGATATGTTATCTGCCTTGCATCCATGTCCAGCTGATAATCGCTTGTGGCAAGCGCCGTGCCATCATCCTGCATCAGATATACCTTAATATATTCCGGATGCTCTGCAGGACACTCAAAGGTAAACGGAAATGTCCTCGTTGAGCCGTTACCAACATATATGTTTTTAGTAACGTCTTTCTGTACTGTCATGTTCTGCTCCTTTCCATAACGCAAAAGCCCCGGCATCAGCCAGGGCTTTTTGCATACTTATTGACAATAATATTTTACCACGGCTTTCAGGCCGTTTTGTAAAGTACAAAATGACTATTTTTGATTTTTCTTCAGCTTTTTATCAAAGATCAAGGCGCGCAGATAATCCGCAACACTTTCATCGAAGCCACTTTCCAGATACTGCAGCGTTGTTGTAAAGCTATCTATTAACGTGCTGGGTGCACCGGTAACCTGACTTGTCAGTTTGCCCATCTCCCGCAGTGTATCGCTGATAGTTTTCTTGTCACTGACGGCACTTTGGATAACTCTGTTGGTCTGCTCAATGGTATTCTGAATAGGAATTTTGGGAGCAAATTGATGCTCGTCAAACACCTTTGCCATAAAGTAAGGTACAGCATCACGCAGCACCGGTATACCACCGACAATTCCTGTAAGAGATTCCTGCCCCATGCTCTTGATAAGCTTTTCAATCTTCCAGTCATCATCGTCACCGCTTGCACCAGCACGCAGCAGCGCCGAGATAACCGCCGGCAGCAGTACCCACATCAGCAACGCATCGCCAGCATGAGCTACAGCTTTCATCAGAGCCATGCTTTTATTCTTTGCACTTGCTGCTACGGCCTTCTTGTAGCCTACCTTCGCTTCCCATAATTTATAATTGAGGGCATTATAGACTGTAGAGTTATAGCTGTAATAAACGGTGAACTGCTTCATCAATTCTCCTCCATATCGCTGGACAGTTGCTTTATCTACCGTACGGCCAGAGCCAAAGCACCAGCGCACCGCAGCATCGCCGGCATTTACGCCTGCTTCCCTCGCCTGCTGCGGCGAACGTCCGGCATCCATCTCTGCATTGTAGGTCTTTTCGTATTCGTGCTGCCAAAGCGGCAATGCCAGCATCAGATCTGTCCAGGTTATCAGCTTGAAAGCATTGTTTTTTATGGTCTCGCCAGCCTTGCCTATGCCGGGAACACCATCCAAAATATTCGGTGCTTTCAGCGCATCATGGATGCTGGCATCCATGGTTTCCGCACGTTCTGCCATAAATACAGAACGTTGGAAAACGAAATCCGTATACTGACGCGGGGCACTGTAAAATTTTTTGAGCGAGTGCAGCAGCTCAGCAGCTCCCATATAATGAGCTACGCTCGGAGCGTTGGCGATATTCAGCAGCGCCGTTGTTACCCTAAAGCCCATTGTTCCCATTGTCTGAGCATTACGCAGCTTAGCCAAGACCTTTTCGTAGGCCGTCCTCGGTATCGGTTCTTCCGCCCAACAATCGCTGGTCCACTTTTTCAGATTCTTATAAGCGTTCTGGCCAAGGTAATTGTAGACAAGGTTTTTAAAATTCTCGTTGAGTACGATACGGCGCACGTCGCGTACCGGTTCACGGAATGCCACCAGATGAATAACGTCAGTAATACTGCCGCTGATAACTTCAAATCTTAGATCCAGCCTGCGCTCAACCTTATGCTGAGTACGTTCTTTCAGGAAGCCCTTGCCTAAAGACATTGCAATGTTGCTCATTGCCGATTGCTGTGCAGCGTCAGCCTGCTCCTGCGTACGCAAATCCCGCAGGTCGTATTTAATAGGGAAGTAGCCACCATCTAAGGTATAGATTTTCCGGTCCTGTCCGACAACAACAAAGCCTTTGGCTTCCTGCTTCTGCAGCACGGCACCGGTCATGCGTGCTTCAATCTCTCTTATCTGGTCCCAATGTATATCGTAGAGCTTCCAGATACTGTTGACGAGGTTCCAGTCGCGCTCATCCAGATACTGCAGCACATTTTTAACCTGCGCTACGTTGACGTGATAGCCGTCCAAGACGCGCTGCTGGTTAGTTTCTGTACCCCAGTTAAGCGCAATCATAATGGTCTGCTCCTTGGTAATAACCGATGAGCCAAATTTATAGCGGCGTTTGTTACGCATATCTGCCAGTTCCTCGGGAGAGTAGGCACCAAACAGTCCTTTTAATTTGTTCTGCATATTCACGGCCATCTTCAGCTCTTTGTCTGCAGCTTCCTTCAGCGGGTCGTAGATATACCGCAGCGCCACATCACCCAGCTTTTTCAGCTCCATCTCCGGCTTAATCAGTAACCTGTCAGCCTGGTCTATAAAGTTTGCAGCGTCATCCTGCCATCTGTTTTTATTGGCACCAGTCGGGTCAGCGTTAGCGAGTTCCACCATACGCTGGCGCACTTGCCCTTCAATCTCAGCAACTGCTTCGTCAACAGCCAGGGTTCTGCCGTCCTTGGTTTTAATCGTAGCCAGCTTCATATTATCCATGCCGCGCTTATAGATAATATGCATAACCTGTGCCACCAAATCAACCTGCATATTACTCAAATCCTTATGCCCTGCTTTACGTTTATTGCTGTTCATCGCCGCCTGCAGGAACCATTCAGGCAGATTGGTCTGGCCATCTGGTCCGAAGAACGGCGACTCCAGCATAAGGCCGCCTTCTTCCCTTGTAGCGTCTGCTTTCATCAATACCTCCATGATGCCCTCATAATGCGGCGGTACCGGTGCGTCTGCGTCAGAAAAGCCAAAGACGTACATAAGATGATTATACGCATAACGTTCATCTGCAGATATGTTCTTCGCCTTGCTGATTGTCTGCTGCTTGCGCTTTAGGCCATCTTCAATCTTCTTTATCTGCTTGGCGTTGCGGACAGCTCTGTCAGCAAACATATCATAGATCAGCTGAGCCTGTTTGTATTTGACGGCCTTATCCCAGTTGCCTTTGATAAGAGATTGCTCGGAATTGTACTGCGCCTGCGCCGACTTTCTGCGCCACATCTGGTAGTTATTGGCATCCTCAATAGGCATAACCTCCAGCTTCATCTCGACGAATTGCACATAGTCCTTGTAATGACGAAGCGCTGCATCACGCAGCCCACGCACGTTAGCAAGCAGCTCACGCTTATCCTGCTTCAGTTCCTTTGTTTCTGCAGTAAGCTCTTCTATCTGCTTGCTCTGTCTGGTCATCTTGTCTACCGTCTTAATGACGCCTTTTTCTGCAGTATCATTCTTGCCTTCGGCCTCTATTCTGGTAGTCAGGTTACGCTGCTTTTTGGCAATGCGCTCAAACGCTTCCAGCTCCATCGCCGTGGCCAGCTTACGGTATTTGCTCTCCTGCACCACTTCTTCCGCACGTTCACGGAAATACTGAGCATCTATGCCGCTGTTATCTATCCCTTCCTTAAATTCTTTCATATGAGCTTCTACTGCAGTATCCAAGCTGCCACCATACTCTTTAAGCTGCTTGACGTAATCCTCCACGTTCATGCCCAGTGTTTCGCAGATAACAGACCTGCTCATATTAGGGTTATTCTTGATATGCTCCTGGATAATAAATACCGGTTCTGCGGCCAGCTTCTCACGGTATTCCGCTTCTTCACGCTCAAACAGTTCCTTTTCCTGCTGCCGGTAATCTTCCTTGATGTCCTTCAGTGCTATCTTGAGCACCTTTTCCTCAGCATCAGCCTTGGCGCGCTCTACCATACGGCGATATACGTCCTTCGTGCTTCCCTCCAGATAGTCCATACCACCGCTTTCGGCAAAATCATCCACTCCTTTTTTTCTCATAGCAATGTCGATTTCATCTTCACTGGCAATCATGCGGTCCATAACTGCTTTAACCTCTTTGGACGGAGCACCGCCAATCTGGCTGAATGCACGGTAAATTTTAGTCAGCCACTGCTTGAAGCGCCGGAAGATACTGCGCGTTGCTTCTGTAGGCGCCTCGCCGCTCTTCAGATAGTTTTCAAAGCCGCGGGCAAAGCGTTCCTGCATCCAGAGCCGTTGCATCTGTTCCAAGGTCATTGCCCTGCCTTCGATTTCAACGGAGCCTTGGGCAACTGCAGTTTTCATCTGCTCGTTTAGCTTTTTAAATTCACTCTCCATAGCAGTACCTTTGTACTCTTTGGCAAATTGCGTATCATTCCACGCTGCCCACTGGTTAATCGTGGCCACATCATCCAGCAGCTGCTTCGGAGCATTCGGCAATTCTGCCAGCGCCAGCATATCATGCAGATAGATATGAGCCATCTCATGCATAAAGGTTGACTGGTCTGCAGCCTTGAACAGAGAGATAACCTTCTCGCCGGTAGTTTTAAAGGCAGTCTGGCCTTTGATTTTATAAAAGCCCTTCTGGCCTGCTTCCTGCATGAGTTTTTTGCTATCAAGCAGCTTAGTCTTGACCTCATTCAGCCACCATGGTATACTATTTATAACAAAGGATGAACTTGTTGACCCAAGTCCCGGATAGTAACCGGGGGCACTTCGGTCAGAAGTTTCATCCTTTATTTTTTTATTTATATCAATATCATGAAGAATAATTTCTCCATTTTTTTGTAACCTTATAACGCACTTAGCAAAGTATTCAGTGTTATCAATGAATACTTTAGCTCCATATGTTCTGTATTCAGTTACATATCTCGTCATGCGCTTTTCTCTATTTATATCTGGGATAGTAGTGTAGAGATAGATACTTCTATCTAATAATTGCTGGATATGTGGAATGACTTGCAATGCGTCAATATTAGCTGTGTGTCTCTTAATTTCTTTAAATACTGCCGTAGGAATGTTGATTTTATCTCCATACCTGTTAGTAAGATAAATTGAGTCACCATCTTTCTTGTACAGCTCATCAAATTTCCTTCTTGCCGCTTTTCGCTGTTCCTTTACGTCAAGCCCAGTAAGTTCTGCAAATTCAAGTGTTACTGGTTTCATAGCATCCAGTTCATTATAAGCATCAATAACTTCCTGCGCTGAACGTTGTACAGTAAGCTCAGTGCCGATATGTACACTCTCACTTATGCCAGCAGATTGGTTATAGCGCTCTATAATATCAATGCTCTTATCATCGAAGACGACAAAGCAGCGGCCATCTTTCATACCTTCGTAAGCTATGCCTTTAATTCCGTGCTCATTAAGCAGCTCAGACGCGCCACGCCAATTATAATCCTCTTCGCCCATAGCCTTCGCCAGAGCATCGTAAATCTTGTTGCCGGAAAACATGCCCCCCAAAGTACCGGAAATATCAGCTTTCGCCTGGTTGATAACCTTCTCTTTTGCAGCAGCATCTTCTGCTTTGGCACGCTCTAATTCTTCTTCTAAAGCAGCAGCCTGACTTCTGAGCTTCTGTTGTTCCTGATTACGATATTCGCCATCTGACTTTAGCTTTTCAATTTCTTCTTTGCTATATCCGTATCTTTCCAAGCTTCTTGCAAGAGTTCTATAAACAAATGTATTAGAATTGCTCTCTAAAAGCTTACCAATGCCATCTGCTAATTTATTGAAGCCATCAATCTTAAACTGAACCTTGCCAGCATTATCAAAAGCTCTTAATTTAAAGTCCAGCAAATTTTCCCAGAACTTCATTGACCGCGCATCATCCAAAGATTCTATAGTATTTTTCAAAAGCGCTTGTACATTTTTGTTCTGATTAATGAAAGTCTTCTGCTCATCTAGCAACACATTGTTTTCTGGAACTTCCACTTTCAGCAGGCGTGAAGTATTTTCGTACTTCACGTCAGCTTTTTCAATAATGTTTATCGCTTCTTCTAGTTTAGCAATATAGCTTTCTGTATTAGCCGTTCTTTTGGTTCCGGCAATTCTTTCCTTTAAGCTTTTTATTGCACTTTCCTTATTCTTGCTTCCGCCCATTGCATCAAACGTATCCAGAACAAATTCTAACGGACCATTGTCAATGAGCTTCTGTCCTGCTGCTGTTGCCCAATCTCCCTCCTCATCAATTTTGTACGTAACACCATCTACAATTACTGCGCCAGCGTCAGCCCCCAGCACTTCCTTGTATGCCTCTGATATTTTTCTATCCTTAGCAAAGTACAGGCCCCAGCCATGTACCTGGTCACCAACGCCATCGCCGATTTTGCCAATATCAAACCTTTCAAAATCGTAAGGCGTGCCATGCCATGCTTTCTGGTCTAATTTCATAGAGCCTATAGCCATCTGGTCTTCTATTATTAGCTTGCCTGTTTCTTTATCAACATAAGGTTTATGATTAAGGTCTTTGACTTTTGCTAAAATCTCTGCTAAACTATATTCAGAGGGAATTGTTTCTTTTGAAGCATCCCCTATCCCGCCATCTTTCAGGGAAGCTTGTCTCTGGGATGGCGGGATTTTTGTTGTGTAAACTTCGTATAAAGTTACTTCGTTTAATTTTTTTAGTACATTAGCAGATGTCCCAATAGCAGTAATGACCAACGTTTGAGCCTGTCCATTTAACTTTACTGGTATAACAAATCTATATGACAATGAACCTTTGATATCCTCACGTAACTTATTGTCTACTTCATTAGAATGCTTTGATGGATTTATCTCAACTAAAACTGCATTTTGCAAAATCTCTCTAGGATTACTGATGGTTAAATTTCTTCCCTGCCTTTCCGTTTTGTTTTTTCGCCCTCTTTGCGATTTTGCCAAAACAATATGACGCTGATCATATTCACTCATCTTGCTAAAATCAAATACACTTGACAAATCTTTTGTAGTGACCGGCTCATTTTCAGTTAATACATGTTTAATGTAATCTATGGCTTTTTGATTAGCCTCCGGAGTTTCTTTGTCAGTGCCTATATTGTCTTGCAAAACATCTAAATCTAAAAGTTTATATTTGGTATTTTCATTTATACCTACATTTACTGCCTGATTAAACTTCTGCTCAGCAGCTTCACTTTCACTTCTGATAAGCCCAATACTACGCGCATAATCAAGCGCAGTGTATTTAGTATGGCCAACCTGTCTATGCAGCTCAGCCATACGGTCTGCCATTCGTGCGGCAAGGATAGCACTCATCTGTGCTGCCTGCCGCACTTCTTTGCTTTCAGCGCCTTCCAGCTTGCCACGCAGCTTACGATATACCTCAAAGCCTTCTTCGCTCAGGCCTTCAGTAATAGAGAGTTCGCCCGGAGCTATTTTTTCCAGAGCAGGAGTCAATGCATCCAATCTGCGGATAGCTTCTTCCGTTGCTTCCATAGCTGCCTTGTTATTCTCATACCATTGGTTCTCTTCCGGAGTGCGGTTTTCCCAGCCAAAGAGTCCATACTCGTTGTGGCCGGTCCAAATCTCACGCGCCAGCTCACGCAGCTCCATCTTAGAGGGCTTATGCTTATTCTCTTTATAGTAGCGCTGATACCATGGGTCGTTATTGCTTACCTTGATGCCACGCATCTGATTATCATATTCGGGGATTTCTACTACAGCTACGCCGTTTCCCATACCCTTTTCCAGCTCTTCGATAATCTGATTAAGCGGCTCGTCAATCTTGGCCTGCAGCGATTTTCTGATTTCCTTTACGCCTTCCTTAGGATTATCCGGGAAGCGGCGCAATACTGCCTCTGCTATCTCACGGGTTTCCGGAGTATGGAAGTTATTATCAAGGTAGGTATTCAAAGCATCTTCACGCTGGCGGTTCTCATATGCCAATATGCGGTCCATCTCGCGGCGCATCCTGCCGGCATATTCTCTGTTGCGTGCCAGGCATTCGCTGATATCGCTGAATGTGATGTAGTCTTCCAGATGGGCACCGATTTCAGTCGGCAGCAGCTTAGATACATAATCTGCTGTACTGATTTTCAAGTCTGCCTTAGTGTCGATGATGTCTTTAAGATACTGTTCGCCTATGCCTGCTGCCTTTGCTGCAGATTTCAAAAGCTCATAGCCGCCTTGCTGATTAAGGACGTACTCTGTATCTATGTTAATAGATTCCAGCTCCGTGCCTTTGAGCTGATTATTCAGTACTTCGTTATATACTTCCGGAGCTTTTTTAAACAAAGCATTGTTTTTGATATCCTCAGCAAGACTTCTCAGCATAGATATGCCGTTAGCATCACGCAGGTTAGCCTTCTGTTCTTCGCTTTTCAGCTGCAGCGCCGCGGATGCACGACGCATAAAGGATACCGTGCTTGCTCCATGCGCACCAGCGCCAAAGCCGATCGACGCAGGCAGCGCCTGCCAGCTTGCCTCCAGCCCGCCAACAATAACGTCCTTTGCCGTATATGTAGGGATATCACCGCCTGGATTGTTTGCTGCAGCAATATCAGAAATAATTCTGTTGCTCATCTCCTGCACTCCTTCTTCCGCGCTCTCGGAGATAGCCACTGTTCCGATGTTCTTTGCACTGTCACGCAGATATGCGGCAAGCAGGCTCTGCAGCTCCGTGCTGTCCTTGGCACTGCTGATAATTTCTTTGATGCTCTGCGCACCTGCACCGCCTTTGATGACGTTCAGGATTTTATCTGCGTTGCTGAATTCTATACCTGTTTCCAGCGCTGCCGCTACAGCAGCATAGCTGCGCGCCTGATTATCTGTCAGCAGCTGCCTGCCCTGCTTATCCTTATAACCTTTATAATCAAGGTAGTTGTTGCCGGCAATTTCGTCATACATATCCTGCGCCATACCGATACGGCTGCCGACGCTATAACCGATCTTGGCACCTGCTGCCGCGCCTGCAGCAGTACCGGCACCCAGCGTTGCACCGCCGCCGGCAATACCGCCGAGAAGCGCGCCGAAGCCAGCGCCGTATACGCCCATCTTCTGGCCATTAAGAGCATTACGCAGCATCATCTTGCCGCTCTGCACTGTGCCGCCGACAATAGCACTCATCGGGTCCTCAAAAAGCCCCGGCAGCTCCTTGGAATTTTTCTGTGCTTTTTCAATTTCTCCTAAACGTGCAATGTCAGCATCCGTCAGCTCCTTGCCGTTCATAGCGGCGTAGCCCATACGGCCGCGCTCGCTCATCAGGTTATCAAGCTCCCAGCCGGTCTTAGCTGCTTCAATAATGCCCTGCGTCTGGCGCACGTTCTTTAAGTTATGCAGAGCAATAGCAGCGTCGGTATCACTTAGCTTGGCCAGCTCACTCAGCTCAGGGTAGGCCTTAAACACTGCCTGCGGGTCCATAGCCTTCTGCTGATAATTATATACATTGCGTGCGTTGGCCAGATTATCAGCGTTAGCCAGGATAGCATTTTCCGGAATGCTTGTGGCCGCGCTGATTTTTTTTGCTTCCAGCAACACATCGTCTTTGCTGTAATGATATTTTTTATACGTTCTGTCCCACAAAGAGCCTAGTCTGTCCTTTTCGAGTTCTTCCGCACTCTTTTGTGTAGGATAGTATTTAGCAAGCTCCTGTTTAGTGCCATTGTTCCATGTTCCGGTTTCATCAATAAAGCCGGCACTGGTATCAACATCAGCGCTGGAGAAAAAATTCTTCACTCCGTCCCAGAATCCTGTTTTGTTGTTACTGTAAGAGCCGACCGGTTCTATTTTTGCCTGCTCAACAGCAGGACGAAATTCACGCGGAATGTTCTGTGTTTCCTGCTGCTGGCCACCTTGCATATTACTGAAATTAAAAGTTCCCATAATGTTAATCTCCCATCGTCTGCTTAAACGCTGCCTTGCTCATGCGCACCGGCTGAGCATTGCCATAAAACCATACATTGACATAACCGTCGTCTGCATTACCGATATGATAGATATCATGGTTGCCAAGCTGTGCCATGTTGTATGATATATCACTGTTCCAGAAGTGTTCACCTTCTATCGTAACACCGCCAACGCCCTTAACCAGTCCCTGCTCCATAATATCCATCACCCAGTCTACGGTAGGCGTGCGGTTTTCTTTAGCTATGTATTCGTTTATTGCTCTTTTGGCGTACCGCTTCAATCCTGGACGCCACGCTTCCGGCACCTTATTTCTTCCGCCCATTTTGCTGTAAAAGGCTTCCATAACGCTGTCCCAGTCAAATGATGCCTTGCCTTCGCCCCTAGCTGCAGCTTTCGCCGCCTGCTTATTCATATGCACGTATTTCATAATTGTTTCCGTGCTGCAGCCTGCATCAGACAACTTCTGGATCAGCTCATCCTGCGACAGTCCGCCCTTGTCTATGGCATCCTCTATTTCCATAGCCTCACCTACAGTTAATTTGTGTACGCCCGAAGATGTAAAGCTTTTGGCTACAGCATGCAAAGTTTTATAGGCGCTATAATCGTTGCCTGCTATCTGTTTGGCCATGTTTTCAAAATACGCCGGGTCGCGTATGCCATTATTGTAGGCAGCAAACATTTCATCCGAAGCTCTTTCCACCATAAGGTTAGTGCTTGTACGCTTCTGCTGCACCTGCTGCAGCGCGTACTGCATATAACCTTTTTTTAATTCTTCGCGCTCTGTAGCGTCCATAGCTCTGCCGCCGATATGGCTGTAGCCTACCGTATGATATCCGGCAGCATCCAGAGCCAGTTCACTCACTCCATGCTCACCGCTCTGGATAACCTTGCCGGTCTTGGCATTGTATATGCCGACATGGGTAATGCCCTTATAGGCCTTGGTGTCAGAATGTACATCATCCGGGTTGTCGCTCGTAGCGTACTTGCTGCCATCTACCTGCCAATAGACAATATCTCCGTCCCTTAATTGTTTACGGTCATTAAACGTCAGCCCTTTACGTTCTGCGTTAAGGTAGGTACCGTCAGCCAAACTGCTGGTAATTTCATAATCACCGCCAGCCGTCTGAATATACTTTTTTACAAAGTTAGCGCACTGATTGCTGCCCCAAGCCTTGCCTTCCTCTCCCTGTGCAAATGCCAAACCTTTGGCGATATCTGCCGTACCGGTCTGCGTAGACAAGAGCGCCTGCACACCGCCGTTTATATCACTGCCATACTTAGCATAAATGCCGGCAAAGGTATTAAGCTGATTATTGCTTTTCTCCCTCGCACTGATAATCTTGTCATACTGAATACGTTTCTGCGGGTCCATAAGATAACCGTAGGCCTGCAGTATCTCGCCGCCACGCGTCCATCCTTCGCTGCTGTCTGAATTGATAGCAGCCTGCGCTGCCGTCTCTGCTACCGCAGCCTTCCATTTGTTGCTTGCTTCAGCAATCTTTTCCTGGCCATAGTTGGCGTACCTTGCTGCAGTCATAAAATCGCCGCGGCGCATAACAGCGTCCAGATCATCATTGTTATGCCAGTTTACAGCTACGTCCTTCAAAGCTAATTTGTATTGATTGTTAAGCTGCGTATCCTGGTACTTCTCCATCTCGCCCATGGTATAACGTTCCATCTGGGCACGCTGGCCGGTCCAGTCACGCTCAATGGTATTGTAAAAGGCCTTGCTTCCCAAAACGCCACGCAGCGTCGACGGTCCTTTTTGCATAATGCCATTGATAATCTTCTTGCGCCCTTCCTCGTACTTGGTAAGGTTATCCCTTGCGTTCTCTTCCTTGTTCTGCAGCAGCTCATTCTGCAGCCTGCTCATCTGCATATTATAATCATTATTGGCCTTCATCACGTCGGCAATGGCTATCTGCTCATAGAGCTTCTGCCCTCCCTCGACCATCGTATTGGTAAGATTTGCATTTGCCCTTGCCAGCGCCATCTGCCCGCCCATATCAGGATGCACACCGCTCGTCCGGCTTGCAGGCGTACCGAGCTTTGCCTGGTTCTCGTAAACATCAATTACTGCCATATTCTGCTCCTTTCCTATATACGCAAAAAGCACCCAAGGCTTAGCCTCAGATGCTTTCTACGTTGCTAATTTTTTAGAGTATGATGAAAATGGGAGAATGGCTTCCCTTCCGCACTATCATTTTAACACACATACTTTGCCGATTTGTAAAGTACAAAATGACATTTTTACCATTTTGCTTTCGCCCAGCCATCATTACTGTAGCTTGAGATGCCGCCACCGGTATGAGCAGGCAGTCCTTTCATCTCTGTGTAGCCCGGTACACTGTAGTTTTGCAGGCCTACGCTTTTACCGGCTGAGCTTTTCAACGCCCCCATGCTTTTGGGCGTATAAAGATTAGACGCTACGCTCAGCCCTGCCTGCAGCATGCTGTTCATCATAGCGCGCTTGCCTGCCTTACGGTAGGCTCTGGCGCTCGACGCATAGGCATCGCCCTGATTCAAATTGTCCGTACTCTGTTGGAAGATGTTATCTACCTGCTGACGCGCATTGTATCTCTCAAAGGCAAGCTCCTGCTCCTGGTTAAACTGGCTGTCTGCCATCGCCGCCAGTGCACTGCCACTTGCCGTGATTCCGGCCGCGCCGATGTTGGCTCTCTGCTGCCCCTGCAGCTGCAGCAGTCTGCGGCGTTTGTTTTCCTCGTTGATTTCATTATTCTGCGCCTGCTTCTCGGCCTGCTCCTGCAGCTTCTGCGCATTGTTATAGGCGATATCAGCATTTGCCTGCGCCTGCGCCGCCTGTGCGTTGGCCTGCTGACGTGCTGCACGTCCCTGCAGATAACCGCCCAAGAGAGTTGCACCAATCATTACTCCTACGCCCATGCTATCCCTCCTTTAAAATTCTTTCGTCAAAATAAAATTCCCTGTGCGGCAGATTGTATATTCCGCATTGCACCGGTTCCGATATCTCAGCGCCAAGCCATCTGAGCCAGCGCAGGATTTCTGCGTTTCCAGCATCAACCTTATTGGACATAGGCCCATAGGCCGCCACAATCGCCCTCAGAAAGCGTTTGGTATATCGCCCTACTACTAGCCTATGCTTCAATGTTTCGTCGGTCATGAGCAGCCAGACGCATTTGACAGAGCATATTGCAGCCGGGCTTCTTACTCCATATATAGCTGCAGGTATGCCGTCAACATAAAAGCAGCCAATCAGTTCGCTATATCTGACGCTTCTTTTTAAAACATCCAGCTCATGTCCAGCACCATACAGCGCCGTCAGCTCCTGCCTGTTGTCCTGCCGCAGATGTGCGGCCACGTATTCAATATCTCTATCAGACGGACGAGAAAAAGTATATTCCGCCATATTATCCTCCCGGCACAATCTCCGGCACAATGGCCAATACCGTCATCGGCAGCGGCGCATCCTGCTTAATGATAAGCTGCTGCGTTTCGTCCCAGCCTGCAGCAGGCAGGACGATTTTTTCTTACCGGTGAAAAGTTTTGTAGACTGGCCATATGCTTCAGTATCGCGCCATTTGATTTCATCCAGTTTTTCCTCACTCAGGCCATACAGTCCGCCACGCGTGTTTTTAAAGAGGACGGAAAGATTACCTATGCGCTTCTTGCGGCTAATGGAGCTGCCGTCCTGCATCTGGAATTCTATCGGCAGTGTCTTTATGACTGCATCAATAGGCAGTCCTACATGCACAACACTGTAGCCATGCTTTTCGCTCAGCGTAACTTTACCGCCTTCCACCTTCTGCTGCGGCAGCGCGTTTCCGTCAGCCAGTATGGCCACGGTTTCACCCTCCAGCCACGTCAGGCCCGTTACCTCTTTTATATCGCTGCCACGTACGGTTATGCCGTCGTCAACATAAATCTGTTCTTCCGGCACATCGTTATCGTTCCTCTTTTCCAGCATAACGTTCTCGTATTGGCCGTTACGTTCTATGACAGCATAAAGCTCGTCACATTCTCCGCCAGGGATGCAGCAGACATTGACAAAGCGCGCATTCTTAATGCTATGCTTATGCCATGCGTAGATATCCTGCTCCTTGATATAGGTCAGTCCCAAGAGCAGGCCATCATCTCGGACAAACCATATGATGCTGTCCGGAGTCTGCTGGTAGGTCATAGCTACTACTTTGTGGCCATCGAAGAGATGAGAGCATAGTAGGTTGAGGTCATCGCCGGTGTATTTATCAGCCTCATAGCTGTATGCCAGGTCACGGATGATGTTGCCCTGCTGCTGCGCAAAGACAATTCTGCTGCCTACAGTTACCGGTAATACGTCAGATATGCCGCGGTATTCCTGCGCCTGACTTAAAGTATTGCTAGGCGTGAGCGCTTTGCCTTGGCCACCACTTACCTTATATTCACCGCCGCTTGTCAGCAGAATCAATTCTCCAAAGGCTACCATTGCTTTGATACCGTTCATCTGGCCGCCGTTTAGAGTAGCCGTTACTGCATCATCGTCTACCACAGGTGTTGATGTTCCGAAATTATAATAATCTCCTACCTTACTGCTCCAGAACGTCTGCGGATATCTTGTGCTGCCGGCAAATACCAAGCGGTCTTCAAAGAAGCCTGCTGCAGACGGATAGCCCTTGCTCCTGCTCCACGGAGAAAAAGCCCAGATTTGCGTAGCGTCTGTACTGCCAATCGTGCGCAATACCTTGCCTTTAACCTTTTTACCGCTGATGTACTCAGTAATTTTTATAATACCGCTATAATCATTGCCGAAGCTCTGCACAGTGACGTAACCGGTCTGCTTCTCATTCTCACCGCTCCAGATGGTTGTATCAAACTCTGTTGAGGTTACCCTGTACCTGACAATGTATTCCTCTTCGTTCTTTTCGGTAAAGTTGTAGTTCTGGCTGTGATTGCCGTCCTGCGTTCTTACAAGCTCCCACATAGAGCTGTTCTCGTTATATTTTTCCAACGAGAAGTTTCCCTTCCAGAAGCCGAAGCTCTCTACATAGACGCTAGAGCCCGGCAGGCAGCTTACCAGCAGCGCATCCGTTGCATCAGGTTTGCCTTTTTTGTATTCGCTTTTTTTATAATGAGTCAGCTCAATAAGGCTGCCAATGTTATCTTTCTCAAAGATATCCTTATCGGCCGTTAACGTGACTTCGCCTTCCGTCGCACTGGCCGTTATCTTCGCTGCCTTGCTGCCATAGCGGAAGCGGATATTACAGTACCCGTCACCGCCGCTTTTGCCGTTGACGCTGGCAGCATCTGTTCCCTTTATGCCACCGGCAGCACCACCGCTGTAGCTCGCACCTTTGCTGCCTGGTGTAGTCTGGAACCGGAAAAGAATATGGCCGCCACTTCCAGCTCCACCACCTTTAACTGTCCTGCCAAACGCAATCGTGTTGCCGCCAGCGCCACCAGCATCTCCATCAACGGTCAAGTATCTCCCCGACTTTTCGCTTAACCTGCCGTTACCACCTTTACCACCAGCACCAACCTCAAGCTTATACTTTTGCCCAGGCTGAACATCAGTTGAAAAGCGGATGTATTCACCTGTGCCGCCATCACCTCCGGGAGCCGTATATGTTCCTGCGATAGCAGCGCCGCCACCACCGCCGCCAGCACCAGCCAATTCCACCGAAATATTGGTTACGGTATCAGGAAGCGTCAGCTCGTAGGTTCCAGGACCATAACGATATAATTGCGTTACCTGCTCATCCTCCGTTGCAGTACTGCCATTGCTGTCCTCAAACGGACCGCCTGTTATAGGCATCTGTTCCCAGCGCCAGTCATATGTACTGTAGCGCGTAAGCGTCATAGGGTAATGATCAGGATGCACGATAAAAAGCACGTCAGCACTCTGCGTATATTTTATTTTGCAGATACCCTGCAGGTCGGCTGGATTAAGATTGTTGCTTATTGTATAAGGCTCTCCGTTATCCTCTACTATGTATTGGCCGTTGTACAGAAAGCGGCAATGCCCTGCAGTGACTTCTATGATATAGGTTTCATTGGTGTTATACAGAAAGGGGATATAGAAGGCACGCTTGCCTCCATAGGTTACGCCAATATGCCGGAAGCCGTTGCGGTTACGCACGCCACCATAACGCTGCACCGTAAAGTTTTTTAACGTGGCAGCGCCGCTATCATATTTGTTGATATCGACGCGGCCGTACATGCTGTCCGACAATTCACCGCCGGCAAAGCTGGGCTTCAGTTGATACAGTCCCATTGTCAGCCCTCCCATCTGGCGTTAGCCAGTCTATCCTGTACAGCTTCTTCCTGATTGTCTTCTGCAGCATCCTCGCCAGCTGCTTCCGTAAAGTAAGCATTGTATGCCTGGATAGCATTTGTCGCAAGGTTCATGTTACCGGTCAAAGCGAACGCCATCTCCGCCGCCAGCTTCCAGCTGAAGGCTTCAATGAATTGGCTGTCGAAGGTTTCACTGTCCTTTACGTCTGCAGTATATTCCACGTAGGCGTTAGAGATATTACTGTATATCTTGCGTCCGCCGTTACCATTCATAATGCGGAAGTAATTATCTTTAGGCAGGCCAACAAAGCTGTCATTGTACATAAGGCGTATCGCCAGAGCATCAGAAGGATATTGATAGACGTATTTATAATCAGGTGCCGTTTCATTAAGCAGTGCCAGCTGCACACGCTTCGTTGCGAACGTCCAAGGAAAGCGGCGCAATACATTCTGACGGGTAAAATTGAAATAACGTGTACAGATTCTTGCAGGCTGGCTTGCCTCATCCATGCGGTTGATTTCGTCTACGCCGATACGGCCAAGCGCAAGGTTACAGATTTCAATGTTGTTCATGGTTTCCTCCTAAAAAACAAAAGGCCGGAATAAGCTCCGGCCCGATGTTATTCTCCGCGCAGAGCGGAAATCAGTTCTTGTTTTTTTGCATTCTTCGGCGGCTCCAGGCCGTTTGCACGTGCCAACTTCTGCAGTTGGCCAACATTCATATCTTCCAAAGAAGAAGGCATGATATCCGGGTTTTCCATGCTGCCAGACGTTTCTTCCGAAGGTTCTTCGTTCATAGTTTCTTCATCCGAAAGCACTTCGTCGGAAGGCGTTTCGTTCGTAAGTTCTTCATCCGAAAGCTCGTCAGCATTTTTGTTCAGGGCCAATCTTTCAGCTGGATTATAAAGCGGTTTGAAATGCTCCGGCACATTCTCACCCAGCTCCACCACTTCGCCCTTTTCCCAAAGTCTGCGCTGCCAATAGCAGGTGCGGATTACTTTGTATCTCATACCGGCACCTGAATATCCGGGGACAGATATGCCCAAATCTTGCCGCCTGCCGGAGCGGTAGTATCACCGGTGATTTTTACGCGGACGTAGCGGCCCTGCGGTTGGATGGACGCGAAGAATTGCGCCAGCTGGCAGGCATGCTTCTGCTGCTCGGCAGTTTTGCCGATAGTCACCACCATCTCAGTGATAGGAGCAGAGAAGTTTGCGTCAGCGCTGGTCTGCAGCTCTACGCTTTTGACGCGGCCGGCAGTTACGCCCTTAGTCAGTTTAACATCAACATAGAGCGGTCTCAAAGATTTGTTGCGGCCGATATCAATTGCCTTACTGGTGACAGTCGCTGCAGTATCGACATTTTCGCAAAGAATAAGCTTTGCATCAATCATTACAGCCATGTTATTACCTCCTTATTCTACCGGCACTTTAGATTCAGTGCTCAGGATAGCATCATTACGCAGGATGGGAGAGCCCCAGAAATGCTGAATACGCTTGCCGCCGAAGTCTTCCAGAGAAAGGTTAACATTGTTTTTCTTCTGTGCAATGATATTGATCATGGTCTGCACCTTACGGTTACAGAGGATAACAGTACGGCCATGGTCAGGATTTTCAATGCAGTCATATACTTCAATCAGTTTGTCGATGAAGTCAGTGCTGCTGGTATTGGTAGTATCAATGTTGGCCAGACGTGCTACATAGCGCGGGTCACGTACGCAGAGGCCTACGTCCCAGTTGTACTGAGATTCATAGCCCCAGTATTCAAGGTTATTCTCATCTCTCACTTTAACACGTCCGTTGTCACGATAGCTGTAACCACCAGGAACGCCTTCCGGAGTGATGCCGTAAACAGTATCAGGTGCAAAGGTCACTACCCAAAGGGAGGTCAGATTGTTACCGGTACCGCCCGCGTCAACAATCTGATTGGCGTAGATTTCATCCTGCCCGGCCTTATCATAGTAGAAAGCGCCAAGGCCGGTAAAGCCAGCAGGGTTGATTTGTTCATCACCATAGAAGAAGGTAGTAGACATCTTCTGGCTCATAGCTTCCTGATGTGCATAGTTTTCATTGAGTCGATAGGTATTGCTGTTCTTGTTGAGCTTCATCAGTCGCTCATCAATCTGTGCAATAGCCTCAACACCGCCGGTAGTAAAGCTTGCCTGGCCAGTGCTGGATTTAGTAGGCGCTACGCCACGGTTAATAATACGCCATGCAACATCCGGCAGACTGGTTCTGATAAGCGCTTTTTCAACGCTGCCGCTGTTGCAGGTTCTCATAGGGAATACTTCCCAGAGACGATTGGTTTTGGCCTGCAGCTCTACGACCTGCGCCGCTGCTTCATTACCTGCAGAGCGATACTGCTGCGCAATATCATACATAGTCGCCAGGCCGGTGTTGTTATAAAGTCCGGTTTGTGCCATTTAATTCACTCCTTTAGTATTTGCTGTTAGGGAAGAGGATATCTTCTGCCCGCGGGGTTCCCTTGCCACCGCCGACATGAGTATCTGCCGGTTTATCTTCGCTGATAAGCTGTCCGATAGTTACAAAGAGCTTGCAGACAGCAGGATGATTGATAGCACCGGTATCAATCAATACCTGCATCGCCTCACTGCCGCCGAAGGTATCTACTGCGGCTTTCGCAAAGCCCAGGTTTTCTTTTGTAATCAGGCCTTGCTTTTGGCATTCAGCAATGTTTTTTTCGATGGCTTCCTCCGCCTCGTGCATATAGCCGTTGATAATCTCGCTGTGCATTTTCAGCAGGCTGTCAGCCTGCGCCTGTGAAAGCTTTGCATCCTTAGCTATGGCGGTAAATGCTGTTTTCTGTTCATCGGTGATTGTAAGGCCTTCGCCCAGGTTAAACTCATAGCTTTCCGGTACTTCGCCAGCTACGCCATCACCAGCAGGATTGCCGCTGCCGTCACCAGGAGGATTGCTACCGCCATCAGGATTATCAAAGATACTTTTACTGCCACCTGCAGCACCACCGTCACCACCGGTGCCGCCATCGCCACCAGCTCCGCCTTCACCGCCGCCAGCATCGCCGCCGTCAGGAGCCAGAAAGTACAACCATTTCTTTCGCATTAAACACAACCTCCTTCAAATTGGTCATAGAATTCATCTTTGTGTTTTTCTTTAGGACGGTCCCGCGCTTCCTGCCGCATCAGCAGCTCCAGCTGCAGGCCTTCCTCAGTATCATCTCTCAGCATACGGAGCAGTTCTTCACCGACGCTGCGCCGGCCTATCTCATACCCCATAACACTTCCTTTACCGACAACATAGTTAGGAACATGCACTTCCATGGTGTCAAGCAGCTCATAAATAAATTCCCTGCCCGTCTGCGTCTGCATGACGTTTACGAGCAGTTCAGCAAATCTTTGCTTTTCCATCAGCTCATCCCCATTCTGCTCAGCATATCATCCAGAGCATTATCCGTATTGGCCGGCACCTCACTCAAAAGCCTTGCAGCTTCCGCACCGGTCTTGGCCGCCTCAGCGCCCTGTGCCATCTGCGCCTGCTGCATCTGTGCTTCCTGTGCCTGCTGGCGTTGCTCTCTGAGCTGCCGCACCTCATCTTCGCTGCGCATGATTTTCTCAGGCGTACCGCTGATAACGCCAACCTCACGGATTACGTTGTCGATGTTAATAATGTCGGCAGCTTCAGGATAGATACCTGCTACGTTACCCACCATACCAAGTACATTCTGTACACTCGGCAGGCTTACCATCTTCTGCGCCTGCGCCAAGAGGCTCACAAAATTAACCTTCAGCTCATCTGCAGTAATCTCTTCCGGCATAGGCGGGAAAAGCTCGTTGCGCATACAGAGTCCAAACGTACGCAAGGTCAGCGGGTCCAGCACCTCATTATGGAACTGCTCCAGCACCGGCCCCAGCATAAGGATTTTCTCCTCGTGACGTTCCGCGACTTCCTTAGCAGTCATCTGCGGATTGTTCTGCGCCTGCGTCAGCATTACCATAAGGTCATTATAGAACGTAGCGCTTATCTGCTGCCGTTTATCATTGCTCAAGGCTATCATGCCTTCGTAGCGCTTTGCTCCCGGCGGTATCATCGGATAAGCGTTCATCTGCGTACCATCGGGAATAAAGTTGTTTGCACCAGGCTGGCGGTTGACTTTCTTCAGGCTTGCCGGAAACATCATAGCCGGGTCAGCCTCGTTATCCATGCAGCGGAGCTTTGCTTTCTCGATACGCTGCAGCTGCATACAGTTACCCAATGCGTTATGCCCAGGACCATAACCATATTCGCAGTTGGCCACCTTGGTCCAACGCGGCATAATAAACGGCTGCTCCTTGTAACCGCTGATGCGCAGGAACTGCTGCTGATTGCCACGCTCCCAGTAAAAGCTCTGCCAGGGGAAGTTACCGGGCTTTAATTGGTCAGGCTTATACTCATTGTTTTTGACGATGAGCATTTCAACCTCAAAGCGTTGTGTATGGTCATTGTTGTTGTACGCAGTCTTTACGGCCAGGCTCACGTTATCAATACCAAATTCCGCTACCATCTGCGGAGCGGTCAATTCAAAACGCCTGCCAAAGGAATAAAGCCTGCCTCTTGCGTCCACACCGCCGGTGTATTCGCCGCAGGTGTAGCTGCGATGCCAGAGCGCGGTATCATAGTCCTGCATCATCAGCGCCGCCGCCGTGCCAAACTGACACAGCTCAGCCTCGATATCGTACAGCATAGCGTAGGTGTTGCCACGTGCATATACGGCCATCATGACGTCACGCACATCATCCAGCCATTGGCGTACCGGATGATATTCAGCCTTTTCCTGGTCAGCCAAAGACAGCTCAAACCACGGACGGCTCGGGGACGTCAGTCCGCTCTGCAGGCCAGCAGCACACTTGCCTGCCGCATCCATCGGATAAGGGTCGATGAGATAGCGGTCACGCCGCTCTCCGTCAATGCTGCCGCCACGCTCATGGAAGCGTCCTCGATATGGAACGATATACCGGGACAGAAGTTGCCACGTCGGTTCAAACGAGGCGCGCCGCTGGTACATCTGCTCCAGAACGAAGCGCTTATCCTTCAGCAGCTTTGAGTCACGATAGATTTCTTCAAACATTGCTATTCACCCAACAATGCTTTCTTGATTGTATCTACCATGCTGCCGCCGGTCTTGTTGGTAAAGTTACGGCCTCTTGCCTTGCTCAGCTTTTCACGCAGCGATTCACGCTGTCCTTCAGTCGCGCTGTCAATAGTTGCAGCGCTCTGGCTTCCGGGTGCGTTCTGCTTAATCTGCGTTCCGCCGCCACCACCACCGCCGCCATGCAGCTGCATAATGATTTCTTCCATGGTCTCACCTCCTACCACATTCCATGAAACGGATCATATTCTTCCTGCGCGCCATTATCGACGCTCCAGGCGTATTCATGTTCCTGTTTTCTGCTCAGTACCGGAAAAGCAAAGGTCAGCGCCAATGCATCCGCCCTGTTCGGAGACGGAAGCCCGCGCTTTTTCATACTCTCCTTGCTCTCCAGCTGCACTCTGCCATCGTCACGCGGAGCAAGCTCCGGTCCTACGAGGTCATCAGCCAGCACGTTGTCATCGGCCGATATTGCACCGCCATCCATAAGCCAGCGCCGCATATCCTGCCACATAGCTGCTCGCTTGTTGATGCAGTTAGGCGGTATACCTTTTGTGCTGCCAAATGACACCAGCGTCCAATTCCTGCCCCACGCATCGCCTGCACTCTTGATACCTGTACCATAGCCAAGGTCGATAAAGACTGCATCAGCATGGTACTCATCCTCCAGTGCTGCAATCTTGCCGGCAAGCTGCAGGTCATTATCATTCTTCGGATATTCAAAGAGCAGCTTACTGTAGTTGCCCTGACGCAGGTATGCGCAGATTTTATCCGCACCGGTCCACGCAGGGTCTACACCAATGATAACCGGAGCAAAATTATACTGATACGGCTTGAGTACTCTTTTCCGTGCTTCATTCACGATGGCCTGCGAGATATATTGCTTGTCGCTGGCAGAAGGGAACTCGCCGCGCACGCGGACCTTGAAGAAGTCACTGTCCTCGCCGTAAATTTCGCGCCACGCTTCAATCTGCTTTTTATCAGAAAAGCTTACGCTGCGGCTGTCTACCCTGCGAGTGTGCCAATAATTTCTGTGTTTGTGAAAGCAATCATAAAAGCGGCCATTGGAACGAGTTGGGTTGCCAAAGCAGCACCAGATGATTTCTGTGTCTGCGTCAGTCAGGGCACCTTCCGTAACTTCCCAGATAGTGTCATGTATCGCTGATGCTTCGTCAAAGATAATCAAAATTCTGTTGCCCTGATTATGCAGGCCAGCAAACGCTTCAGAATTTGTTTCACTCCACGGAATTGCATCTATACGCCAAGTCTTTTCGTTACCGTCAGCGTTGCAGAAAATGCTTGTCGCAGTGTAGTCAAACAATGGTTTAGCTATCTACATGTTGTACCATTTGTTAAGCTCTGCCCATGTTTTAGTGCGAAGCTGCGCTTCCGTGTTAGCGGTAACAACGCCGCGCGTATCCGAGCAGGTACCCAGCGCCCAAAGAATGAGCCAGCTCACCAGCGCCGACTTACCAATGCCGTGGCCACTGGCTACTGCTTCACGTATGGCAACATCAGCAGTTTTTACTTCGTCCTTTATTTCACGTAGTATGTCAAGCTGCCACTGTTCCGGCCCTTTCTTATTCTCCAGCGGAGTATCAGGTTCGCCCCATGGGAAAGAAAGTTTTACGAAAAGCTCCGGATCATGCTGGCACTCAGCAAGATAGCCTACTAAAGCATCGTAGTCTTCCTGGCTTATTTGTGGTTTCATGGCCCATTACTCCTTCTTTCGCCTTTTCAGCAGCACATTGACATTGCCGCTAATCTTAACCTCGGTCTTGAAAACATACACGCCATCCATTTTGTTCAGAACGTCAATCGCCCTGATTCTGGCCTGCACATCAGCAGCATCATCTTCGGCAATTTTACTGAGCACCAGAGCGCGTTTATCCAGCCCGATAATCTGCTTTCTGATAGCGTCATCTGCCAGCTCTTTTATGCGCTTCAGAATGTTAACATTTCTTAACAGCCTGGTAGCCTGCTGTGCGGCGGTCCTCTCACTGTACCCGGCAGCTATGGCTGCAGCAGTGCCGTTACCCTCATGCTTACGGTATTCCAGGCAAAATTTCTCCTGCGCCGGACTGAGCTTTTCCGACGTGGTTTTTTTACCAGCTTTTGGGGTAGTTTTTTTACCGGAATTTTTAACAGCTTTTTTGACTGCTTTTTTTACCTCTGCCATAGTGCCTTCACCTCCTTTGCTTTTTGGCATAAAAATAACCCCGGCGGAACGCTCCGTCAGGGCCTTTATTTTTACTTGCTATTTTGCACAATACTATTTTACCACGTCAAAAGCGCCGATTTGTAAAGTACAAAACGGCAATGCTTAAAAATTTTTTATTCCATGCTGCGCTGCAATAATAGCAGCGTCACTCAAAAACTCATTGCGCCAGGCGTAGAACGTCTGACGGCTCACTCCCTGCAGCCCGCTGATAACCTCCGGCTGGACGTGCCTGTTCTCGTAGTTGTCATAGTATTTGTGCATGACGTGGCCAATAGGCGAGTCTTTGTATAAGGCATACGTCTCCCTTATCACCGCCAGCCACTCCTCCGGCTGCTCAATGACAAGCTCATAGCTCCGACGTCCGATGTATACGCTAACCTTTTTCAGCGGCAGCATTCCCTTGAGTGCATCCTGCTGGGTAGGATTAGGCTTCAGCTTGTCCTTCAGCCCATGCGGATGCCTGCAGGCACGCGCTTCATCCACGGCCATCTGAATTTTTTTTTGATACTTAAAGCGTGTCTCTGCGACACGCTGCCAGTGCTTTACCAGCAATCTGATTCCCCCTTCCCGTGCTTATAGCAGCAGCGGATATACTTCTTCTTGCGCCTGTCCGTTTTTTTGCTTGTATATAACTACCGAGGCAGATTCCGCCGCTGATATAAACGCCTACCTGCGTAGTCTTTTTGTTTTCAATGGTTTCCCGCCACCTAGTGCCAGGCAACGGTAATACTGATACGGATATCCGGTAATCTCGCTGACGTCCTGGACGACAGTATCCTGCAGCACATAAAAGCCTTTAGGTGCAGACGGCGTCTCACGCCAGCTGTCAGCCTTGACTTTCTCAATCTTACACTCCGGCTGCTCAAGGTTACGGCTCGTAACATAACGTCTGGCAAACACTCTGCGTTCCGGATCGTTGTAGGTCTTGTTGGTCTGCTTGATAAGATAGCTGGCCAGCCTGTCATAATCTCCGCTGCCGTCCAGCTCCGTTGCATGGATACGTCCATGCGGCCACATATCGCCAAGTTCCTGCAGCTTCAGCCCGCTATGGATAACGATATGAAAATGCATAGAGCGCTTACCGTATTCGGCTACGGCCACATATTTGAAATTTGAGCCGCGACGCTTGCATTTCTGTTTCACGTTGCGGCAGAATTTCTGGATATCTTTTTTTGCTTCCTGCGGACTGGTTGCTCTTTTCTCCGGAGCATAGGTCAATACACAATGCAGGTCCCCTTTTCCAAAATTAGTATTAAGCAGACGACGAAGATTCTTGTAGCTGTTACGCTCGTTTACCTTGGCCATAGCTTCCGGAGTAGGATTGCTTTGTGGAGCACGTACTGTCATCTTTCCCTTGTAGCGGAAGGTCTGGTATTTTTCTACTTCGATGCATTTGCCACATCTCCATGTCCGTTTTACATACATTCTTCCGCTCCATTCTGCCTAAGTTATTTTGGCTGTTATTTTTTCCGGCACTGATATGCCACTCAACTAATATGCTTTATCAAGCTTTGGGCAGGTATTTCACCTGCCCATTTTCTACTATTATATATAGTTATTTTTTTGTCTTGCAGAAGCGCGGCAGCTTCCGTGCTTCCAGGAAGCACTTATCACGCAAGCTTCTGTGTTTGCTCAGGTAGCTTCTGAGCTTTCTTTTTCTCATGCAGGCCAGATGCTGAGCATACTTTATCTGTTGTACATCCAGCACCTGATAGCCGAAATTAAAGATTCCCATCTTGCCTTTGTTTATATTTTTTAAGGCTTCTTCGCAGGTTATCATAAACTTCATGTCTCCGGCTCCTTCCAATTTATATGTAATCCATATTGTTCGATGTACTCAAGATACTGCTCTGTGGTTTTATCTTCGCCCAGCATCTCAAGGCCGCGGGCGTAAAGCTCAGTGAATTTCTCCAATCTCGTATGGCGTACATGGATTTCGCTATAGTTCTCCATGAGTATCTTGCAGCAGACTGCCAGTATCTGATGGGTGAAGTATTTGGCATAATACGGTATCATCTTATCACGCTCTGCCTGCATACCTGCTTCATAGCCCGCCTGATAGATAGCATTATAGCCGGTCTTGCTGATGTCAAAGGGTTCATTGTCTCCGGCCTTAATCTTCAGCCGCTCTTCACCGCCCAACAGATGCAGCTTCTTCTGCTTTCTGCGTTCCATTTTTCTTAGCTGGCTCATGCGTCATCGCCAGCCTTGCTAACACGGATAAACTTATCACCACAAAATCTATACGTTCCCTCAATGCCGGCTCTGTCATACCAACCGGCTTCAACTTTATGTTTTCTGAGCCATGCCTCCAATACATCGTTGAGCTGTTCATCAAGCTCTTTTCTCGCCTGCTCCAGCGCATTACCGGAAATAAAATCGCACCATGCTTCTGCACCTTCGCCAGCCTCATCATCTGCTTGGCTTATAAATCCTTCAATCAAATCATCCATATCAATATAAGGCTGCCATTGGGATTCTTCTTGTTTAAGGACTATAACCAAATCACCCACAGCAAGGTCGGGGCGAATATCTTCCAAGGCTTCCTCCGGAGTATCGCACAAATAGCTAGAAACAACGCGGCCCTGCACCTCTGCGCTATATTGAAGAAAAACTGGTTTTTCCTTGGCCAGTTCATCAGCCAAGAGAACAGCTTCGGCAAGCTCTGCCTTTGCCTGCTCCAGATAATAAATCTCGCCGCTGCATTGCCAGTCATTGATGGCCAGCTGCGCCCGGTTCACGTAATTATAAATCTTGTTGTTAATCATTTGTTCCTCCTAACAGCGCCAACGCGCATACCATAACGATAATTGTAATAGCCAGGTTAATTGTAAATTCATCTATTGCTGCGTCCATTATGCTGCTCCTTCCATAGCATTCCCAGCTTTTCAGCCACATCAGCGCCCATTACCACGCGTGTCCATTTAGGTTCTTGCGGCTTGCATTTTTCGCAATAACGTACAACCTCATAATGTCCATTGCGCCCGCAGCACTCACACGGAAAGCCATAAGCATAATACTTTCTTCTCAGCCGGAAAGATTTTTTGCCACAGATATCGCATCTGCCGTATTCACTCATGCTACTTGTTGCCTCCCTCAAAAATATTTTGCTGGAAGATCTCGTGCGTACCTGCAGCTATGAGCTTTTCTTCGCTACTCATCTGATAGCCAAGAGCAACGAGCCAATGATATAGTGCCTCAAGTCTTGGATTGATTTTGTATGTAGGATATCCAAAGCGGCTATTGTTTGTATAAAGTTCTTTTTCGTTGTCGCCGAACAGCTTGTAGATAACCTTCGCACATTGCTGGATATCGGAATAACCATCGAAGGCCAGCTTGATTGCTTTCTCGTCTCGTTTGGGATCGAAGAATTTGCTATCTATTCCAGCTTCTTCGTTTACGTTGCCTAACCTCATGTACGCGACGCCCTGCAATATTGCTACGCTGTAGGCTCCCATCAGCACAAGCTCATGCTGTTTAGTGGTAGCTTTAAAGTTTTCCATAAATGCTTTGCGCAGCTCGTAATGTGTTGCAGCCATAGCATCGACTTTAAACCATGCTTCCTTGATACGTTTTTCTTTTTCAAGTTCCTTGGCGCTTTTTTTTATAATTTTAGCTTTTTTTGTTTCCTTGACATAAAACTCTACGTTTCTCGGATAGCTGGCCTCATAATACAGTCCCTCTGTTTTCTTGGGAATTTTATCTTTTGTTACCTCATACTCATAGAGGTCCAGACTGCCGACGCGTCTATACTTGCTGCTGTATTTATTGGCACTATCCGGAAATTTCTTGATGCCAAGACGTTCCATATCTGCCAGGAATACCGGCATGTTATCAGCAAGCTTTTCTTTATCCATAGCACGCTTCACCGCCAAAGCAAAATCATTTGTGCCAATCTTCTCCATTACTTCGTTTCTGGCTTCCATGTTTTTGATTTTGGCCAACTCATCAAATTCTTTCAGGCTAAGCTGGCGGGTAGAGCTTATCTCCTTCAGCTTGTTCTGGTCAAGCTTAGCGATTTCCAAGCGCCGTCTGATAGTGCTTTTACTGAAGCCGCTCTGTTGGGATATATCTTCGATATCCATGCCAAAATCCAGAAGCTGTTGGAAGCCTTGAGCCTGCTCATAAACCGTCAGGTCGCTACGCTGCATATTCTCCAGCAGCATAGTCTGCAGCTGCCGCGTTTCCGACATGCCTCTTACGATAGCGCACGGCACTTCCTGCAGCCCGGCGCGTTTCGCAGCTTCCAGGCGACGGTGGCCAATAACCACCATATACTTGGGTTCTTCACCCGGTACAGCTTCGTTGACCGGGATTACGGTAAGGTTCTGGTAGATGCCATTCTCTTTAATGCTTGCTGTCAGCTCCTCCAGATTGCCCAAGTCTTTTCTTGGGTTCTGAGGATGCGGCACAAGGTACTCAATAGGCATGTTTACTACAGACATTTTTCTTCCTCCTTGTTCTCATCACTCTTATATGCTAAAATAGGGATGTATGGATGCTGGTAACTTCATACATCCCCATGCCGTCTGCGCTTTTTGCAGGCGGCTTTTTTATTTTGTTTCGACCGGAACATGCAGGCGCACATTGATTTTTTCCCCGAGGTATACCCAGCCGTCTTTCTTGTTGTTATCCTTGCAGACATAAAAAGCAATTTCGCGCCAGTCGCGCTTATCGCCGTATTCATCTTTTAATCTGCAGCAGATTCCTTCCAAAGTGTCTCCTTCTTCCAATACATGGTAAGGTACAACAATCTCAGTGACTTCCGGTCCTTTAACCATCTGATAAGCTGCACTTACCATTCTTGCGGGCCCGTAGTCTAGCAAGCATATTACGGCAAGCAGTAAGCTGCCTAAGGTCAGCAGCCTCAGTTTCCGCAGTTTCCTTCTTCTCATTCTTCACAGCTCCTTTCCCAAAGCGGCGGACTATTCTCAGATAGTCTTCACGCAGCAGGTCGATAAATGTTTCTTCGCCGTCCTCATCAGTCATCAGCTTACCGGCGATAAAGCAGGGGCCAAATATAACGTCTACGATATTGCCATTATTGTTCAGCAGAGGGAACAAAGCGTCATTGTGATATTTGTTCTTGCCGTCCTCATTACATATCAGCGTATATTCAGGGCTATTACCTTTAGCTTCCAGCGGTACGATCTGTATCTTGCCACCCACCAGCTTCTGCATATTGGCCAAAGTAAGCTCAACGCGCACAGCCTTTACCGGTTTACCTGGACGATACCAGACAATAGTTTTTTCATTGGCCATTTTTATATCTCTCCTTAAAGATGAAGCGCAGTGCATAGGCAGTGCTGGCCTTCATTCTTTCATCAGCTTCACGTGCCAGCTGTGCCCGGCGTTCACGCATCAGGCGCTCGTATTTCATGCTGGCTTCATGCTCTCTGATTGCTGCGTTAGGCTGGTATTTTTTACAGCGCTTCGCATGGTCAATAATCTTATTTTCCAGTTCGGCGCACGTCATGCGCTTTGCTTTGCACATTTGCCTTCCTCCTCTTCCAGCAGACCACGTTCTTTGGCAATCTCCAGCGCCATCTTTCCAAACGGGCCTGCCCACCAGTCCATATCCTTGACTGCCTTCTCGTTTTCCGTGATGCAGTCATAATCTTCAAGTCTGTTCATATTCATGCATCTCCATATAACCCTTGCAGGTATTCTTTGATTTGTTCCTTTACAACTCTGCTGCCAGCGCCGCAGTGACGTTCCTGATGGCAGTCGTAGCACAGGGTTACGCCCTGGGAGATTTCATCACTCTTCAGTGCGCCGCAGGGCTCATGGTGAAATTTTTCTCCCGGGTCCACGTATCTGCCGCAGATGATGCAGCAGTTGCCGTCACGCTCATGGATAGCTGTATTCAGTTTGCGCAGCTTCTCGCCGTACAGTTTTACCTTTTTGGTTTTCATCATCATCATGGCTTTTACTTCCTTTTCCTTGCTCCGTGCTATAATAGGTATTACAGAACGGAGGTGATATTATGGATATTAGAGCTAAACGCTTATGCCCTTATTGCTTGAAAAACACCAACGTTATGCAGCCGCCTTGCCTTGACTGCGTATTCTATGATGTTGACTACAGACAATGCAGGATTATTCGCACTGACGAAAACGTTCTTGCACTGCTTCGGCTTCTGCGCGAAGAACGTAGCCAGAATCGCAACATGTATTAACCCAATATAAAATCTTTTGTATTTCTTCTGCTCTGTAACCGTCCAGCATTTTTACTATCTGCTCGACGGTTTCTTTTTGTTTTGCATCAAGCATCATCTTCTTCCCCTCCTTCCTTCGCCTCCCAGTGCTATAATATGTATTACAGAACGGAGGTGATATTATGAATAAACGCGAATTAGCTAAAGACTTTGTTGTTGCCCTCATCAGCAGTGGCAAAATTGATACTGCACAGAGTTCCGTACAAACATATTTTGATATAATCAGTATGCTGGAACGCAACGAAGATGCTCCGCAGCATATCGACGTATCTGAACCCTACGACCCTTTTAAAGACGCTTAACATCGAACACATCGACCTTGTACACAAGAGTATGGGTGCTGCCATACTCTTGTTCCATTTTCTTAATGAACTTTTTTAACTCGTCCATGCCATCAACGCATACCTTAATTTCAATAACGTTTTTTGCCTTTTCCAATATCTTCTTCCCCTCCTCCCTTCGCCTCGCCATTCAGTGCTATAATGTAGCTACAGAACGGAGGTGATATTAATGTTGACAGATATTGAAACACGAGCGCATGCGCTCACTATTTTATATTTGCAGCAAGCAGCACGCGAAGGAAAGCTTCAATTAATCCCTTTAACTTACGCCAATGAATACAAGAGGATATTAAGCCAAATGATTGAAGCTCTGAGACGCCCTTAACATCTAGCTACTTTCTGCTGCCGAATGGTATATTTTGTAGCTTCTAATACTTCTTCGGCTTCTTGAATGCTAAAGCCATTGTCCGCCAAAATGCGGATGATGGCTTTTGCTGTCTCTTCTACTTTATCTGTGTAACCTGCTTCCACCCTCTCCCCTCCTTCCTTCGCCTCCCAGTGCTATAATATGTATTACAGAACGGAGGTGATTACTTATTATGTATTCCAGAGTTTTTACTAATGAAAAATGTCCTTGTAGTGGCCAAGTGCAACAAGTGACTGTTTACTTTGAAGATACTGCCACCAACGGTATCCGTGATTTAAACAACTATAAGCGCCACCACTTTGTTTGTGACAACAAATCTTGTCCTGCGCAATTAGAGTTCAATTCATGCCCTATCTTTAATTCCGCGCACGCTTAATGTTAAGTCTCCTTCAATGCTGTCAAGCTCCAACTTGACAGCATTGCTTTTGCAGAAGAAAGTTGCGGTATAATTTCGATTGCCATCTGACATAAATGTCTGCGTTCCTTCTGGAGTTGTTGCCCTGATGCTTCCTCTCCATATACCATTAGTTTCTATCTTTGTTTCCTCCACCTCTCTCCCTCCTTCCTATACGCTTGACATACATTTTTGCTGTTCTTGATATAACTATGTTATATTAATTTATGATTTTAAATCACATTAGCAGGCAAAAAAAATTGAATCTCTTTCGTCCCTTGTCAAATCCAAAAAAGTGGCCGTTCTGCTAATTTCACTAGCCTTAAATTCAGATTTACCTTTCATTTTGTTTGAAAGCGCCATTTCGCTGATGCACAACGCATTAGCAAGCGCTTTTTTTGATTTTCTTTTGCGAACCAGTTGAATTTCCAGCTCTTGTGAATTGGTCATCTTTCTCACCTCTTTTGATTTTTAATCACAATTTGATTATAGTCTTTTTCTGATTATTAGTCAAGTATTTTTTGCTTTTCTAAAGAAAATTTGATTATCAGGAAAAAACGTGCTATTATAATAGCATAATAAAAAAATCTTGGGGGTTTCAAATGGAATTATATAAAAATATTAGAAATCGTAGAATAGAGTTAGGCTTAACTCAAGCAGAGCTAGCTGAAAAAATAGGTTATCGTTCTATTTCAACTATAGCTAAAATAGAACGTGGAATAAACGATATTCCGCAATCTAAAATTAAAGCATTTGCTGATGCTTTGAATACTACTCCTGGCGAACTTATGGGCGAAGTGGAACCCGCCCCTGTGCCGCTCTCCCTCACCCAACAAGAAGAAGAGCACATAAAAAAATACCGCCAGCTAAATGCTGACGGTAAAAGTCGTGTTGATTATGTCCTCAATATGGAATTTGATTTAGTGAATAATTCCGCTGAAAAAGAAGAGCGGAGTTTAGGTTGATAAAGTAAGGAGAGTATGTATATGAAAAAGATATTGTTTGTTGTGCTATTGCTTTTAGCGTCACTGAATCCAGCGTATGCGTACAGTTGGGATGAATTGAAGTATGTTACGAAAGACGATAGATTTTCTTATTATATTCCAATTTATGCAGTCAACACTGTTAAAATTCCTTTCCCCGGTGTCTATAATCATGAAGCATTGGAATGTGACTTTGTTGTTTCTGACAATATATCCCTTTACGAAGAGCATCGTATTTTAGTTTCTAAAAGTATACCAGAAGAAAAATGGATTTATACTAGAGTTTTTTCTGTTTATAAATCTGGCGGAAAAACAAAAACCGATGTTTATTATGTTCAAATATGGGAACCTCTTGATTTTTCTGATGTATTAGGAACTTGCGTACTCAGTGCTATTTCTAATAACAAGAAAATACTTAAATAATAAGAGCTTGAGTTTTATCAAGAAAGGAGAAGCATTCAATTGAATGAAGAAGTATATTTCCAGCAAAGGCTAGACGATCAAATAAATTGGTACAGCAACAAAAGCAGCACTAATCAGAAGTGGTACAAACGGTTGAAGTATCTGGACAACTTCCTTGCTCTAATCGTCGTCCCCCTTTCCTATTATTCCGATAGCTGCTGGTGGTTCAAGTATGCAGGTGTTGCCGCAGGCATTGTTATAGCTTTCAGTAACTTCTTGCAAAGCATAAACAAGTATCACGAAAATTGGATTCAATACCGCTCCACAGCTGAGATATTGAAGCACGAACGCTACTTATACCTTACGCGTTCTGGCGGTTATGCGAACTCACCGAACGCTTTTAATGAACTTGTCGAACGCTGCGAAAGCATTATATCCAGCGAAAACATTGACTGGGCACAACTGCATAATAGCTGCCCTCGCAACTAAGCTTCCACAAGCTCATAAGTTTTTTCAAAAATATCCGGCTTGCATGGGTACTGCTCGCCGCGAAGTCCTGTAATAATCCAGTCGCCCGGCGCAGCGCGTAGAGGCCCTTCCAGCGTTTCAATAATCATTTCTTTATCAGTTTGGTAGGCTTCAATAACAATAGGCTTCTTTCTGAATTTCATGATGTACCTCCGTTAATAAGAAAGGATTGATAAAATGTTTAATGTCTTAAAAATTTACCACTTGTTCATTAGCCATTCATGGAGCTATTCACCCCATTATAACACACTTCTTGAATGGATTGATAGGTCTAACATTGTTTTTAGTAATTACAGCGTACCTTATACTGACCCTTTCACCGGCAAAACCAAGGCCCAGCTCCAAGAGGCTATCACTGAACAAATCAGACATTCATCTATTGTTATTATTGCTGCCGGTATGTATGTATCTTATAGTGCTTGGATTGATTATGAAATCAGAACAGCCGCAGCCATGGGCAAGCCTATTCTGGCCGTAAAGCCTTGGGGAAACGAACGCCTGCCGCAGATTGTGCAGGACAGTGCAACTCTTATCGTAGGCTGGAACAGCGACAGCGTTGTCAAAGGGATAAAGAGATTGTTATAAAAAACGCCCCCATAACGGGGGCGCATCTGTAAAAATATTAGTTTGCTGTAACAAAGCGTTTAGACAATGCTTCTTGTAATATCTTGGATAAGCTCAGGCCTTCTTCGGCGGCCTGTTCATCCATCCAGCGCGGAAGGCTAATCGTACGTTTTACTGCACGAGTATCTTTGATATCTGCTCGAATAAAATTAACAAACTCGTTATTTTCCAATTCAACATCTTGTAATTTGCTTGGTGCAGGAATTTCTTCCTTGCTGTCCTTTAAATATTCAATCCATTGTGTGAGCGCAGCTTCTGCCATCTTCATAGCGTTACCCAAAGATTTGCCCTCGCTAATGCAGCCGGGTAAATCCGGGAAAATAATAGTATACGTGTTATCATCGTTCGCATGAAAAACAGCAGGATAAACGTATTCTTGCAACAATTTCTTTTCTTTCATGTTCCCTTCTTCCTCCTTTTAATTTTTAAATGCTATTGAATTTATGATTGCGATTACAGTAAGAAGCCCGCAAAGCGGGCGGGGTAAAAAGTAATCTTTATTTTACGCCCGCAGCCTTGAGGATTGCTTTCGCTGTCAGCTCGTTCAGTTCCCGGTGCCTTGGAACCTGAACGGAACGGCTGCCTGGTTTTTTGTAGATGGAATGGTCTCCATCATCGCGTTCAAGCTTAAAGCCAGCTTGCGACAGCATTTTCACTAAATCGCGTCTTTTCACATGATCACCTCGCTTATCTTTATTTTCGTTTCTGATTATATTATAATACGTAATTTACGTAATGTAAAGTGAAAAAATAAGTAATTTACGTAATTTTTTTCAAAGGAGATGACTCTATGCAAAGAGCAGTACTATTTTTCTTCTAATCCATGACGCTATCTACGCATTTGAAAGATTCAAGAAAGCGCTTGAGTTTTATCTAAAAAGCTAAAAAAAGGCTGTTGGTTGCTCACGCCAACAGCCTCTCAGCAATGTCCACAAAATATATTTAAAGCTTGTTAAGCTTTAGAAGCTTTTACTTTAATCGGAAACGCTTTCTTGCCGAATTGACGGGCATAAATGCGCTTACCTTGTTTGGTAGTAATGGAAGCTACAAAAACAATGGTAAATTCCTCTTGATTGGTGGAGGATTCCGCGATAGCAGAATTTTGCTTATCCATTCGATATCACCTCCTTTCAATAGAAGTTATCGAAAGGATTTGTGAACACCGCTATATTTATTATACTAACTTTCGCTAGCATTTGCAATATATAAATCATTATGCATAAAAAGCAAAAAGAGACGAACAAATCGTCTCTTTTGCCGAGCAGCGCAGGATATAACAAGTTCTTGCAAGTTCTTGTTGGTGCGTTGAGCAGTTGCACCGTGATATCGAATGGCGCTCCACCAATCAATAGTATCATACCACATTATGTTGCTTTTTTCAACTTAAAAGTTATCTATTCCTAACAAGAAGATGTTTTTTTAATTATGAAATTAAGAATTGAAAAAGGAGTGATTTTATGCAAAGAGCAGTTATCTACGCGCGCTTTTCCTCGGACATGCAGCGCGAAGAGTCTATTGACGCGCAGGTCCGCGCCTGCAAAGCTTATGCCAAAAACAAAGGCTACATCGTTGTCGATACCTATGCTGATGAAGCAAAGAGTGGACGCGATGTTACCAAGCGTGACGCTTATAATCAGATGCTGGCCGATGCCATGGAAGATAAATTTGATGTTATCATCTTCCATAAGATTGACAGAAATTCGCGCAACGAGCTGAATTATTTTACCTTTAAGGATAAGCTGGAGAAGCTGGGTATCCGGTACGAGTATGCCGCCCAGCCCATCGATGCACTTTCACCAGAAGGCCAGATGATGGAAACAATGATGGTAGGTATGGCAGCCTATTATTCGCGTAACCTGGCCAAGGAAACTAAGAAGGGCCTCAATGAAAACGCTTACAAAGCACTCTTTAACGGAGGTTGTCCACCGCTTGGGTATAAGATTGTGGACAAAAAATATGTCATCGATGAGCAGGAGGCAGCTGCCGTACGCCTGATATTCGAGCTGTATCTCAAAGGGCAAGGCTACGCAGCCATCTGCAGGACACTCAGCGCCAAGGGATACACCACCAAGTCCGGCAAGGAATTCCCCAAGAACAGCCTGCATGATATCCTATGTAACGAAAAATATATTGGCACATATACCTTTAATAAGATTCCGCGTAAGAAGAACGGCCGCAACAGCCATGCTGCAGAGCGTCCGGAGGATTATATTTCCATTGAGGACGCATTCCCGGCCATCATCAGTAAAGAGGACTGGGCGCTTGTCCGCGCGAAGATGGAACGCAACCGGCATCGTGCAGCCAGCTACACCGCCAAGGAAAACTATCTGCTTTCCGGCAAGGTATTCTGTGGCCACTGCGGCAGCGCCATGGTTGGCCACCGTATCCGCAAGCGCTACTGTTATTACGGATGCACGCGCAAGGAACAGACTCCTACCTCTAAATGCCCGCAAAAAATGATACGTGCAGAAGTTTTAGAGCACTGGGTACTGCAGATACTGGAGCGCGTTGTCTTTACCGTTGGCGGCATGCGCAGGATTGCAGATGCTATCGTAGATGCATATGAGGCAGAGCAGAAGGAACAGGCAGGCAGCCAGGCTACACTGATGCAGCGCAAAGCTGTTGCCGAAAAAAAATTAAATAACCTCTACAAAATTTTTGAAGAAGGCAACGCAGATGAATTTGATCGCCAGCGCCTGAACCAAATCAAAGCAGAGCTCAGAGAAATTAACAAATCTATTTGTGAAACTTCTGTGAAACCTGCAAAACTTCTCAGCAAACAAAAAATAGCCGCCATTTTGGCAGCTATGAAAGATGAAATTTTTGTGAAAAAAAATAGTTACTATGTTCAACAGGCTGTAGATTTGCTTGTTGACCATGTAACCATCACCGATAAAGTGCTGAAAATCACCTTATCAACGCAAAATGTTTGCGCTTATTTGGTGCCGCGGACCGGAATCGAACCGGTACGGGTATCACTACCCGAGGGATTTTAAGTCCCTTGCGTCTGCCAGTTCCGCCACCGCGGCAGACATAACTACTTAACACCTTTTAAGAAATAAAAATGGAGGCGACACCCAGAATCGAACTGGGGATAAAGGTTTTGCAGACCTCTGCCTTACCGCTTGGCTATGTCGCCTTAAAAGGTGGAGCGGAAAACGAGATTCGAACTCGCGACCCCCTCCTTGGCAAGGAGGTGCTCTACCACTGAGCTATTTCCGCAATATGGTGCCTCAGCACAGAATCGAACTGTGGACACAAGGATTTTCAGTCCTTTGCTCTACCAACTGAGCTACCGAGGCA
>OOCG01000215.1_pt1 | contig 41681 bp, 47 predicted proteins | sample 1671521 | NCBI WGS metagenome assembly OOCG01 (sample SAMN06348165, study PRJEB24527) | human gut metagenome | biome: human gut; feature: ankylosing spondylitis patient; material: feces | host: Homo sapiens | place: China | collected 2015-10
TGTTCAGATAGTCTGTTACGGAGTGAACTCCATCCAGCAGAGAGGGCCCCGGGGCTGCGCCCGGAATTTTGATCTTGCCCTGCTTCAGGCCGTCCTCCATGACCTTGACCAGATTTTGATCCTTCGCTTCACAGCAGAGCTTCCATGCCTCCAACTCCTGATACAAAGAGCGCACCCTGAGAGGGCGGAGGATTCTGCGCCGCTTTAGTTCCGCGAGAACATAGTCCTGATATTCCGGGATCATGGGCACATAGGATTTCTGGTCAATGGCCTGGAACAATTCATCCTCATTTCCAGGGTGGCAGAAAATATAGCAGATGTGCGCTGGAATGTCCTGCTGAGGCACATTGTCATCAAACAGGTCGTCTTTCTGCGCGTGCTTGCTGCTTTTCTCGTCCTGGCTTTTTGAACTTTCCTGGATCTCATCTTCCGCAATCAATGTGGCTTCCGCGTACAATCCCTCATGGCTCACCTCCCGGTGGTATTGCTTGGAAAGCGATTTCAGCGTGAGGAGGCTGCCGTCAGCATCCTCGATTTCGATGGTAGCTCCGCCATAGATGGCGTCCGTAAGCCCCCGCACGACTTCGGCATAGCCGCCGAATCGCAGTCCGGCTAATGTCGGGGAAGGATCTTCGCTCCAGATCACGGCATCTGCGTATGCGTTCAGCCGTATCCCTTTTTTGAGATCCTGATAGGTAACTTTCATGAGCCTTTTGGCTTCCATTCATGGACGTACTCCTTTCGTTTTTTGCACAAAAAAAGCCGCAGTCCCCTATGAAGTGGGTAACTGCGGTTTTTGTGTCGATGTTAGGTATTTAGGATGTGGACAAGTCTCCACAGGCCCCAAGGGACCCATGGGAGCAATCTCCGACCTGGCGAAATCTGGCCTAAATACAAATAGAGCATACCATATCAGAATCTGTTTGGACAGTTGCGGTTTTCTCCATAGATATTTTTCTGCAAAATGCCCCCATTCTTCAAAAAAGCTGGCCCGATGCTGTGTCGCCAGCATAATTTCACGAAAGGTAACAAGGTTTCTTCACTCGGAGTGACGAAAAAAACTCATGCTTGCTGGGATTGCAAGTAAAAACTTTTTCTGTTACAATAGTACCATCGAAAAGATATGGACAGGCAGATCCAGCCTGTCCATATCTTTTATTTTTCCGGCATATTCAGAGATGGGAGGTATCCGCTTTGAAAGACATGGACACCGTGGGAGCACTGCCTGGACTGGGCAGCATGGAAAATCATACCCCAGCGTGCCGTTCTTCTCAGAAAGAGCCCTGCACCTGCTTGTGCGGTCTGGATGTTCTGCCGCGTACTAGCTATTCTGCGGCCGTTGCACTTCTTTGCGAATTGGAAGAGCAATATCATCCGCAGGAGCGGTACACACTCCGAAGTCCGGATGGACACCCCATGCCCCGCCGGGGAATTGAATTGGTCCTGTCCCGGCTTTATAACTATGAGCGCGGAATAGTCTGAAACGCTCAGTCTGATCCACTCACCATATGAGATACAAAGAAGAGGTGAAAATTACAAATGGGCAGCAATATCGGCACCACCCGCTGCAACGGACGGCATTTGCATCATATCAGCCATTGGCGCTGTATCTCCGGATTCTTCGACTTACCCGCACAGCGCTATCAATACCGGACAATACGCCGCTGCACTTTTTATATGGCTCCGCCAGCAAAGGAGGGGAAGAGATGATGTTCCGATCCTATCCTGATGTGATGACAGTCAAGCAGTTGGCCGCCGCCCTCGGCATCGGAATCAACAAAGCTTACGAGATAGTAAATGACGGAACGATCAACAGCAAGAGGATCGGCCGCAGGATTCTGATTCCGAAGCTTTACCTTGTTGACTACATTCAGCAAACACGGTACAATAAGGGCGTGTAATGGCGGGCAATTCTGACTGTCTAAGAAAGGAGTCTATTATGACAGGCAGCCTGCAAATCAAGAAAGACAAATTCTATATGGTGTTGAATCTCACTCAGAACGGAAAGCGCCGCCAAAAGTGGATTTCCACCGGCTACACCGTCAAGGGTAACAAGAAAAAAGCGGAGCAGATGCTCCGCGAGACGCTTCGGGAATATGAGATCAAGGAACAGTTCAAATGCTCCGATATGTTCTTTCCAGATGCCGTAAGGCTCTGGCTGAAGGAGTGTGCAGGCAGGGTGGATGAAATCACCCTGCAGGGATATTACAATTTATCCAACGCGCATATCCTCCCATACTTCGAGGAGCTTGGGCTGAAGCTGTCCGAGATTGATCGAAGCGTTTTGCAAACGTACGTGGATCAGAAGCACCAGAACGGTCGCAAAGATGGGAAAGGCGGGCTTTCTCCGCGCTCCCTGCGGCTCCACAAGAACATCCTGTACCAGACGCTGAACATGGCGGTGAGAGATGGGATGATTCCCAATAATCCCTGTGACTTTCTCATTTTGCCGCAGACGGAACACTATGAGTCCCACTTTTACAGCGGGGCGCAGTTGGCGGAGCTTCTGGATGCGGTCAGGGACGAAAATCTTTTCCCAGTTATCAAGCTCACCGCAGTTTATGGGTTGCGCCGCAGTGAGGTCCTGGGCCTGAAGTGGGACAGCGTAGATTTCGATGCCGGCACGATCACGGTAAAGCACACTGTAGCCAAGGTCACACAGATTGTGGAGAAAGACAAAACGAAAAACAAGACCAGCCGCAGAACGTTTCCGCTTACGCCGGATGTAAGAGAGATGCTTTTGGATTTGAAGCGTCAGGAAGACGAAAACCGCCGCCTATTCTGCTCCCAATATACAGAAAACAACTACATCCTGAAATGGGATGACGGGCGGCCATTTGCTCCGGACTATGTGAGCCATCGTTTTAGCCGGCTGCTTGAGATTTACGAAATGCCCCACATTCGATTTCACGAACTCCGTCATTCGTGTGCCAGCTTCCTGCTCAATACGGGTTTCACGCTAAAGGATGTCCAGGAGTGGCTGGGACATTCCGACATCAAGATGACCGCAAATATTTACGGACACCTTGACGTAGGCAGGAAGATGGGCATGGCCGAAAAGATCACCGCAACTCTCTCGAAACTGGCTTGAAAAGTGTTAGAAAGCACGTTAGAACTCTTGGAGGTTACAAAATGAAGGCAAATGACTAAAACAACGAAAAAGTGACAGAAACCTTACGTTTCTGCCACTTTTCCGAACCGAAATACCTGCGCACTTTCCCTGTTTGATTGGTGGAGATAAGCGGGATCGAACCGCTGACCTCTTGAATGCCATTCAAGCGCTCTCCCAGCTGAGCTATACCCCCATATTATATATCTATCTTACAAAAGAGAGCGGTGTTTGTCAAGTAAGCAAAAGCATTATTAATCCGCAAAGTAACGTATGAGCAGAAATGTTTCATACAGTATAAAGCAGATATACTTTAAAAATTGCTATATAATTTAATTTCCTGCTTGATGCCATTATGTAAAATTAAAGCCGAGAATCTGCGGGGAGACAGCAGCTGCTCAGGAAAATATATTGTGCATAATTTATTTCGCAAGCTTAATGATAGTCCGGGTGGAATTTTAGTCAAAAATTTGACTAAATGCGTGAAAAGTATTAAAATATAGACGTTGTATTAGCTTCGTAAAAAATAAAAGCATAGCAGTTTAATAGATATTAAAAATAAAAGGAGTATCAGGATGAGTCAAAATTTCTTGGAGCGATGTAATGAGAAAATGCAATCAATATATGATTACTGCGGAAAAAAAGCTAAGCAGTTGTATGCCGAGCTTTTGGCAGCAGTACAGTCCTTATATAATCACTGTGAAGTGAAAGCACGCGAATTTTACGCTATGCTTTTAGAGAAAGTGCAGTTATTATACAATGGATGTTTAGAAAAAATAGCAGCGATTGTTGCACAGGTGAAGGCAGTCATAGCTGTTGCAAAAATTCAACTGGCTATGGTCGATCGTCGTGTGCGTCTGCAGGTTATGAGCTTTGTAAATAAGGTGCAGGCTAAGCAGCAGGAGCTTGTTGAGCGTATTCAGGCTAAAAAGCGTAGGGTTGTAGGACGTATGAAAGCACGCTATCATGCGCTGAGCAGTACATGGCGCCGCAATCAGCATTTCACCTTCTGCTTTATTCCGGCAGACGGTCAGAATATCGCTAAAACCCATGTAAAAAAGACTCATTTGAAATATGCTATGACAGCAGTTGCTTCATTCCTTGTTTTTGTGTCCTGTACTATCGGTGTACTGGCTCATTTTGCTGTGCAAAACGAGCAGCAGAAGCAGGAGCTAGCTGCTTATAAGCAGAATAAATCCGAGCAGGAGCAGACTATCAGACAATTACGCCTGATGGCAGAAACTAACCAGAAGAAGCTGGCAGCTTTGTCTAAGCTGGAAGATCAGGTTCGCAGCCAGATGGAAAAAAGCGGTGCACAGCTTCCTCCTAAGAGCAATGCTTCCGATTACGCAGGTCAGGGCGGTCCTGTATTGGGCTCTGCTAATCCGGCAAACATTGTACTTGAGCAGGAAAAGAACATCGGTCTTGAGGCCGATGCGAAAAAAGTTGATTTGGAAAATTTGCTGAGCGCTATTGAAGCTGAGAACTATCGTCGTGAGGTTACTCCGAGCCAATGGCCTACCAGTGGCGGTTATATTTCATCTTCTTTCGGCGGTCGCGCTAATCCCTTTGGCGGTTATGGCCGTGACTGGCATCCTGGTATTGATATTGCCACTGATTATGGCGAGCCGGTTTATGCCAGTGCAGCAGGCTATGTACAGCAGGCAGGCTGGTATGGCGGTTATGGAATTTATGCACGTATAAACCATGATTATGGCTATCAGACAGCATATGGTCATATGAGCCGTGTTGTCTGCCGTGCAGGACAATATGTGAAAAAAGGCGAGATTATCGGTTATGTCGGCAGCACCGGCTACAGCACCGGTCCGCATCTGCATTTTGAAGTTATTCATTATGGCGAGCAGGTTGATCCTTCCAGCCTGATGTAATTGTGACTGATAACCAGATATTGAAAATTTTAAGTTCGTCGTGCTTTGTGCGACGAATTTTTTTAAGTAAAAAAGAAATAAATTTCAGAAATATTGTTTACATATGTTCTGACAAATGCTACAATGAGTATAACGAAAGGAGCGGATGAACTATGCTTACTTTAGAAATGCTGGAAAAAATGCTTTTGGCAGCAGCAGTTGAGCTTGAAGAAAAAAGCAAAATGCTGTGCGAGCTGGACAGCGTAGCCGGTGACGGTGACCATGGCGTTACTATTGCGCGTATGGCAGAATCCATGAAAAACAAGGTGGAAGCGCATGATAGTGCTAATATTAAAGATTTGCTTGATGATTTGAGCATGGCTTTTATGAACAGCAACGGCGGCAGTGCAGGACCTTTATGGGGCACTGTTTTTGGCGGACTTGCCGATGCTGCACCTGAGGATGCTAAGGAAGTTTCTTTGGAAGAGCTTCAAGCTATGCTGGCTCAGGCTAAAGAGGATTTTGAGGATATTTCCAAAGCTAAAATCGGTGATAAGACGATGGTTGATGCTCTGTATCCTGCACTTGAAGCAGGTATGACTGCCGAAGGTGATGCGAAGGCTGTCTTTGCTGCTATGGGCAAGGCAGCAGCCGAGGGCGCAGAAAAAACTGCTGACATGGTAGCACGCTTCGGCCGTGCTAAAAACGTCGGTGAACGCAGCCTAGGTACTAAGGACCCAGGTGCAACGTCTATTTCTATTCTGCTGACAGCAATGGCTGCGGAAATTTGATTTGCTGATAAAGCGCAAGCTTAAAAACAATAAAATAAATAAAAACGGAGGCGTCATTATGCAAAAATTCATTAACAATCCGGAAAATCTGACAAGTGAATTATTGGAAGGTCTTGTGTTATCTAATCCTGATATCATCACTCTGGAGCAGGGAAACCTCATTGTAAACAAGAAGTTGGCAGAGGCAGACCGTGTAACTATCGTAACCTTGGGCGGAACCGGCCATGAGCCTGCTATCAGCGGCTTTGTCGGCGAAGGTATGATTGATATTTCTGTTGCAGGTAATATTTTTGCTGCACCCGGTCCTCAGGCTTGCGTAGAAGCAATTAAGATGGCTGATAAAGGTCGTGGCGTACTTTTCGTTGTACTCAACCATGCAGGTGATATGCTGACCGGCAACCTGACCATGAAACAGGTGAAAAAACTGGGCATTAATGTTGTTAAGGTTGTAACTCAGGAAGACGTTGCCAATGCTCCGCGCGAAAACGCTGACGACCGCCGTGGTCTGGTTGGCTGCGTTCCTCTGTACAAGATTGCCGGTGCTGCAGCTGCTGCAGGCAAATCCTTGGAAGAGGTTGCTGCTATTGCACAGAAATTTGCTGATAACATGGCAACTATTGCTGTTGCTACTAAAGGTGCTACTCATCCCGCAACCGGTATGGAAATCGCTCATATTGCCGAAGGCACTATGGAAATCGGCATGGGCCAGCATGGTGAAGGCGGTGGTGGTACTCAGCCGATGAAATCTGCTGACGAAACAGCTGCAATTATGATGGACGCTCTGCTAAAGGATCTGGACGTAAAAGCAGGCGAAAAGCTGATGGTCGTTATCAACGGCAGCGGTGCTACTACTCTGATGGAACAGCTGATTGTTTTCCGTGCCTGCCATAAGCTGTTGGCAGAAAAAGGTATTGAGGTTGTGGCAAGTGCTGTAGGCGAAATCCTTACCGTACAGGAAACCGCAGGCTTCCAGATGTTCATTGCGCGTATGGATGACGAGCTGCTTGGCTACTGGAATGCTCCGTGCCGCACTCCGTACTATAGAAATTAAGCAGGTGACTGAATATGGCAGATAAAGAAGGTAATGTACTGGCAAAAGATTATGGCATCGGCATTGCTCCGCCGGAGCGTCCGTTCCCGGTAAAGGGGCACGCATCCGCAGGCTGGGGCATGCAATCTCGTCTGGGACAGATTTTTGCTGATGACGGCCGCACTATTATGCTGGCCTTTGACCATGGCTATATCATGGGCTCTACCGCAGGTTTGGAACGTCTTGATCTGACAATTCCGCCGCTGATGCAATATGCGGATTGCCTGATGGCAACAAGAGGTGCTTTGCGTACCTGCATTCCCGCTAACCATCACAAGGCTGTTGCTCTGCGCTGTACTGCTGACACTAGCGTACTCAAGGACGATATGAGCTTTGGTAATGTCGGCGTTGAAATAGAAGATGTTATCCGCATGAATGCTTCCTGCATGGCAGTTCAATGCTTTGTAGGCTCTGCAGGTGAGCTTGACTCCCTGCGCAATTTGTCTTATTATGTAAATATGGGCGAACGTTTTGCAATTCCTGTTCTCGGTGTTGTAGCAGTTGGCAAGGAGATGGAGCGTACTACGCGTTATTTCTCCCTGGCTACACGTCTGCTGGCCGAAACCGGCGCACATATCATCAAAACATATTATTGTGATAACTTCGAACAGGTTACTGCTGCATGCCCCGTACCTATCGTAATTGCCGGCGGCAAGAAGATTCCTGAGCGCGACGCACTGGAAATGGCTTATCGTGCCGTAAACGAAGGCGCAGCCGGTGTTGATATGGGACGCAACGTTTTGCAGGCTGCCGCACCGAAGGCTATGCTGCGTGCAATCCGTATGGTTGTACACGAAAACGCAACGCCGGAAGCAGCTTACCATGCTTATGAGTTATGGCAGAAGGATGTGGATTAAATGAAAGAATTTATGCATGTCGGCGTACCGACGACTGTTGCAAGAGAAGGCGAGATTTATGCAGAAGGCATAAAAACGCATCTCATTACTCCTGATACCAATGAATTTCATATTGAATACCTGCGTTTCGAAAAAGATACTCCGTTGCCGGAAGAGCTGCAGACCTTAGTGCATGTAGCTTATAAGGTTGATGACCTTGATAAGCAGCTGGCAGAAAATAAGGTTATTGTTGAGCCCTGGATGGCTGATGAGCATACCCGCATTGCTTTCATCATGAAGGATGGTATCCTGTTCGAATTAATGGAAGAAGTTAAATAAATGCTATCGGTTCATGAACGGGCACAGCTTGTAGCTGCTGCCCGTTTATATTATGAAAGCAATCTGACGCAGGCGCAAATTGCGCAACGCCTTAATGTGTCACGTCCATCTGTCAGCAAGATGCTGGCAAGAGCGCGTGAGCTGGGAATTGTGCATATCGAAATCCGTGCCGGAGATGAGGGAAAGGCGGATTTGCTGCAGCGTCTGCAATCTAAATATGCCTTGGCCGGTGGCTGTGTGCTTACAGATGAACAGGACGCATTGACGCAGGCTATGCATTATCTTATGGCTGAAACAACGGCTGACAAGAGCTTGGCTCTGGGCTGGGGTTATGCCTTGGGCGAGGTTGTGCTGAAGGCTGCGGACTGCAGCAGTTATACGCAGGACGGTATGGTATATCCGCTGATCGGTACGGCGAATTTTCCTAATAAGGGTTATCATCCGGATGAGCTGGTGAAAATATGGGCAAGCGCCTGTGGCAGAAGCTGTTATATGCTTGGCTGCAGTGCTTTTCCTGATTCCGAGGAGGAACGCGCCGAGTTGGAAAGCCGTTCTGTCTATCAGCAGCTTCTACAGCAATGGCAAAGTCTGGATGCTGCTGTTGTTTCAGTTTGCGATTATCCTGCCGTGCCCGATGAAGCAACGGCAACCCGTTTCGGTAATGCGTTGGAACAGCAAAAGGCCGTAGGAAGCTTTTTGTCATATTATTATAATCAGCGCGGTGAATTCATCAGCGGTAATAATGATTACTGTTTGCATATTCCGCTGGCGCAGCTGCGCCGTTGCAAGAAGCTGATAGGCATTGGCTTGAATGCCGGTAATAAGGCGTTGGTGGGTGCTTTGGCAACAGGTCTTTTTACGCATCTTATTGTCAGCGAAGAGCAGGCTAAGGCTTTGCTGAAATAATTTCATTGAGGATTGACTGCCTCACACTATAGGTGTGGGGCAGTTTTACTTTTCACAGCAGAACATGTAACTTTTTATACAGTAAATATACATTGAAAACAGAAATGAGGAAATTTTTTCAAAAAACTTTACAAATAAAGTATAAAAGCATAAAATAACCTTAACTACATTTATACGAAATTTGTAGCATGGAAGGATGGTAGAAAATGATTTCTCTCAAAAGCAACAAAATTAAAGCATTGGCAGCCGGTCTGATGCTGACCCTCGCCTTGGGGGCATTAGGCTGCGGCGGTGACAAAAAGGAAGCAGGTGCAAAGGCTGAAAAAGTTAATGTAGGCATTGTACAGCTGGTTGAGCATGAGGCGCTTGATGCAGCTAACAAGGGTTTTATTGACGGTCTGGCATCTAAGGGTTATAAGGAAGGTCAGAACATTACTTTTGACAAACAAAATGCTCAGGCTGACCAGTCTAATCTGCAGAACATTGCTCATCGCTTTGTAAACAATAAGGTTGATTTGATTTGTGCTATTGCAACTCCTGCGGCACAGACGGTAGCAAATGTTACCAGTAATATTCCTATCGTTGCTACTGCGGTAACTGACTACAAAACCGCTAAGCTGGTTAAGGATAATGCTAAACCGGGCACTAATGTAACTGGTACAACTGATATGAACCCTGTTTCCGAGCAGCTGGATTTGCTGCTGAAGCTGGTTCCGAATGCTAAAACCATCGGCACAATTTATTGCTCCAGTGAGGTTAACTCCCAACTGCAGGTTGAGTTGCTGAAGAAGGCTGCAGCTGCTAAGGGAATTACCGTAAAGGAAGCTACTGTTTCTACTGTTAATGATATCCAACAGGCTGCCCGTAGCCTGGCAGGTGATGTACAGGCAGTATATGTGCCTACCGACAATGTATTGGCTTCCGCTATTCCTACTCTGATTAGTGTAACCGAGGAAGCAAAACTGCCGGTTATTTGCGGTGAAGGCGGCATGGTAAGAGCCGGTGGTCTGGCAACATTGGGTGTTGATTATTACCAGCTCGGCTTCCAAACCGGTGTGATGGCTGCTGATATTCTGAGCGGTAAAGCAAAACCGGCTGATATGGCTATTCAGGCACAAAAAGAATTTAAGCCTACCATCAATCTTAAGGAAGCAGCTAAGATTGGTTTGAAGGTTCCTGAAGATTTGCTTAAGGGTGCAGATGTTATTAAATAATTAAAATTTGGAGCCTGCCGTTAAAAAAGCAGGCTCTTTTTTCGCTAAGAAGATTGGGAGGAATTGGGAAATGATTAGTTTGTTGATACCTACAGTGGCACAGGGCTTGCTGTGGGCGTTGATGGCTCTTGGTGTATATGTAACATTCCGAGTGCTGGATATTGCTGATTTGACGGTAGAAGGCAGCTTTCCGCTGGGCGCGGCAACAGCTGCTTCCATGATGGTTGCAGGCTTCGGTCCTCTGGCCGCACTTTTGGGTGCCTGCGTTGCCGGTATGCTGGCAGGTATTATAACCGGCATTTTGCATACTAAAATGAAAATACCTGCTCTGTTGGCCGGCATTTTGACAATGATTGCTTTGTATTCCGTTAACCTGCGCATTATGGGTAAGGCTAACTTATCCCTGCTTGGTGTGGATACTACCTTTAAAATTGCCAAGTCTATGATGGACCTGTCAATGGCGCAGACGACGCTTGTTGTTGGTCTGGCTGTAACTGTTCTGGTGGGCTGCTTCATGTACTGGTTCTTTGGTACGCAGATTGGCGCTGCTATTCGTGCTACCGGCTTCAACCAGCAGATGATCCGTGCTCAGGGCGTAGATACCGATGTAACGATTATCCTTGGCTTGCTCATCAGTAACGCTCTGGTTGCTGTTTCCGGTGCTCTGGTTGCACAGTCCAACGGCTTTTCCGATGTCGGTATGGGTACCGGCACAATCGTTATCGGTCTGGCATCCGTTATTATCGGCGAGGTGCTTTTCGGTACACGCAGCTTTAAAAACTGCTTGATTTCCGTAGTTTTAGGCTCCATTGTTTATCGTATTGTAATTGCAGTTGTACTGGCTATGGGTATGCCGCCAAACGATCTGAAGCTCTTTACCTCAGTGCTGGTGGCAATTGCTTTGTCCATGCCGCTGATTAAAAGTAAATTCGGTGCCAGAAAGGCGGTGCGTTAAATGCTGCATGTAGAACACGTTTCCAAAACATTTTTCCCGGGAACTATCAATGAAAAGAAGGCTCTGCAGGATTTATCTCTGCATCTGGAGCCCGGTGATTTTGCTACAGTTATCGGTGGTAACGGTGCCGGCAAATCTACTACGCTGAATGCGATTGCCGGTGTATTCCCGATAGATAAGGGCAAGATTATTATTGACGGTGAGGATATTACCAAAGAGCCGGAGCATAAGCGTGCCAAATATATCGGCCGTGTATTCCAGGATCCGATGCTTGGTACTGCTGCCGGTATGATGATAGAAGAAAATCTTTCTCTGGCGGCCCGCCGCGGAGAAACTCCCGGCTTGGGCTGGAGTCTTTCCAGCGATCAGCATGACCGTTTTTATGAGCTGCTGAAGGAGCTTGATTTAGGTCTGGAGGACAGAATGACTGCTAAGGTCGGTCTTTTGAGCGGTGGTCAGCGTCAGGCACTTACCTTGCTGATGGCAACGTTGAAAAAACCGAAGCTGCTGCTTTTGGACGAGCATACGGCAGCGCTGGACCCCAAAACTGCGGCGAAGGTGTTGACGCTTACGGAAAAAATTGTAACCCGTGATCAGCTGACAACGCTGATGATTACCCATAATATGCGCGATGCTTTGCGTTACGGCAACCGACTGATTATGTTGCATAACGGCAGAGTAATTATCGACGTTAAGGGAGAAGAAAAGCAGCATTTGCAGATAGCCGATTTGTTGGATATGTTTGAAAAGGCAAGCGGCTCCGAGATGGCAAGTGACCGGTTGCTGCTTGGCTGATAGCCTAAAATTCTTGGAGGGTAGACATAAGTTTACGATAGGTAAACGAGAGTACCATAAAAAATAATTTTAGCATTTCACTAGAAATTTAATAGCTTCATAACTAAAATATAGAGGAAAGTAAATAAAATATATGAAAAAACTCTTGCGAAATCTGAAAAACGTGGTAAACTTTAAATAAGTGCTTTATTAGTTTAAAAAAATTTGTTGCAAGTAAACCGAAAGGCGGTGCTAGGAAATTGCAAGAGGAAATTAAACTTATTGGTCGCAGAATCCGTTTGCTGCGTACCGCAAAAAATCTGACACAAACAGGGTTGGCAAAGGAGATGGGGATTTCCCAGACACACCTGTGTAATATAGAGTGTGGCCGTGTTCCTGTAACTCTGCCCAATCTGCTTAAGCTGCATAGCTTATTAGAGTGCAACATGAGCAGTTTCTTTGTTGATTTAGATGAACAGGCTGATGCCAAAGATAAAGATATCAGCTTGGAAGAAGTTCTGCAAATTGTAAAGTTGTTAAAACAAAAAGGTTAAGCACTTCTGCTTTACGAGGAGAGAGAGAATTTTAAATAGCCGGTGCAAGGTGAGTGAGAGTTCCTTGTACCGGCTATTTTTTATGTGGTTTAAAGGTGTTGGATAGCTTTACTTACTCTGTAATCTGCTTTGTGCTATAATTAAAAATAGCAGGAAAAAAATTTATATATAAAGCGTTTGTTGATAGGAGAATAATTATGGCTACAGTAAAAACACAGGCGCACTGCCTGCTGGCCGGTGCAGCAGCTGCCGCTGTCTGCGCCTGGCCTTGGGCGCAGGGCAGTTTGGCGGCTGATTTTATACATCATACGGCATTGGCTGCGACGATTGGCGGCTTGGCAGATTGGTGGAGTGTGACGGCACTGTTTAAGCGTCCGCTCGGTATCAATGCGCCCGGCACCGATGTACTGCGCAATAATTATGAGCGCCTGACAACAGGTTTGGCGGATTTCGTGAGCAATGACCTGCTGACGGCGGAAAATGTTATGCAGGCTGTCGGCAGGGAAAATTTTGCCAAGCTGCTGTTGGTACATTTTGCGCAGCAGCAGAATGTGGAGCGCCTGTGGCAGACGGTACGTCCGTTGGCGCAGCATGCGCTGCGCTCGCTCAATACAAGGCAGGTAGAACAGCTTTTGCTTTCGGAGCTGCCTAAGTATATTGCCAGCCTGCGTATTCCGGAGATTTTGGTGGACGCACTGCAGAAGGCTGTGGCTAACGGCAGCTTTAACGGTATTTGGCAGCTGCTGACGCAGGAGGCCAAGCAGATTCTGCATAAGCCGGAATTTACCGCTTTGCTGGAAGGCTTGGCGCAGATGGCGGAGGAAGAATATAACAAGGACAGTCTGTTGCGTAATTTGTTTGTGAGCGGGCAGGCAGCAAAGCTGGTGCCGCTTTTTGTGCAGGAGCTGGAAAAAGCTTTGGACGCATTGGCAGATCCTGCAAGTGAGCTGCGGCGACAGCTTGATAATTGGCTGTTGGCGCGCATGGAGGATTATCGTCATGATATTGCTTTTGCGGACTGGCTCAACAGCAAGCTGTCACAGTTGGTAACAGCGAAGGCACTGGCTTTTAAAGAGCTGCTGCAAACGCAGGACGTAGATATTTTATTGACTTTGCTGCAAAAGAGGCTGCAGCTGCTGGCTGACAGCGATACGGAGCAGAGCAGGCTGGACGGTGCGTTGAAGGAGCTGCTGCTGCAGGCCTTGTCAATGCAGCATGATACGGTATATGATTTGGTTTTGGCTAAGCTGCATAGCTATGACAGGGATGTATTGATTGCGAAAATGGAGCAGCGCGTGGGCGATGATTTGCAAAATATCCGCAAGAGCGGCACCTGCATCGGCGGCTTGATGGGAGCGGTGCTGTTTATTATTGCGACGATGGGAGAAAGGCTGGTGGGGTAGGATGAATAGCCTGAAAAAACATTGGACATATGCAGACAGTGCTTTTCTTGCTTCCGGTGCAATCTATCTGCTTTTCTTATATCTCAGGCTGCATTATGCCGGGCTGTACATGGGGCACTTCGGCGAGCTTAAGTGGGATTGGCTGATTTTGGGTTACTATATGGCGGAAGCGGCGCTGATTGGCAGCTTTGCGGATTGGTTTGCCGTGACTGCTGTGTTTAAGGTGCCCTGGATATGCCGTCTGCTGCCGTTTATGGCCAAGCATACGGCGATTTTGCCGCGTAGCAGAGAGGGTTTTGTGCGTGGCTGCGGTCAAATGGTACAGCAGGAGTTTTTGACGAAAAAGGCCTTGCTGCTGCAAAAAAAGCAGCTGGTAATTCTGGATAAATTTATAGCTTATCTGGAAAAGCCGGAGAACAAGGCGCGTTTGCAGGGGTTGCTGACCAATTTTGCCGAAGGCGTTCTGCATAAGCTCGATACGCAGGCTTTAAGCAGGCAGCTTGAGGGTAAAATAAAAACAGCCTTGGCTGACGTAGAAGCCAACGAACAGCTTGATAAGCTGTTTAAAGCCTTAGCTGCACAGCGTAGGGATGAGCAATGCTACGAATGGCTGCAGCAGCAGCTGGTTACCCTGGCGGAATCTTCTGCTATCAGAGAGCGTGTTCGCCGAGAGCTGCAAAAGCAGGTGGAAAAGTGTGGCAGCGAAGGCTTGTGGAGCAGCCTGAAGCTGTGGGCTGCCAAAAAGCTGGATGTTGTTAATGTTGATGATGCAACAGATGCCATTTGCCGTGCCTTAGTGGGAACTGCTCACCGTCTGCAGGATGATGAGCAGTGGCGCTCCTGGCTGTATGCGCAGCTGCAGCGTGTTGCAGGCAGTGTTTACGGTACGCAAGCGTGGCATGAGCTGGTGCAGTCACTGCAGAATCGTGCTTTGCATGATATTTCTCTGCAGTCTGCCTTGAAGCAGCTTTTGGATAATATGATTAAAGCTTTGTGCCGTCCGCTGGCGCAGGAAGGCGGTGCGGTAATGCAGCCGACGATTCTGCTGCAGGCTGTGCAAGAGGCTTTGGAAACTATTGAAACGGATTTACGTTCCGACGCACAGTTTAAGGCCAAGGCAGAGGCGTATCTGCAGCATATACTTGGCTTGGGACTGCTGCAGGCTCAGACGATGCTGGGAGATATCGTGGAGCGCATTTTGCAGGCAATGGTTGATGAACGTTTGACGGAGATGGTGCGCAGTAAGGTTAATACCGATATGCAACGTATTCGCCTTAACGGTACGGTTATGGGTGCCTTTTTGGGAGCAATTTTCTATCTGCTGAAATGTGCCTGGTAAGAAAAAGATGCTGCCGGTCAGCCTGCAGCATCTTTTTGTGTACTTCTAAGCGGCAGCACTGGTGCAGGGTGGCTTTGCAAGGTAATTTTATCCGGTGTGAATGTTAATGTAATTGTCAAGGTCACGGATAATGCAGTGTGTCCCCATGCTGCTGATAGTTTCGTAAAAATAGGTTATATATTCGTACAACTTGTAATGTGCAAAAAGTTCTGCAACCTCATGTCCGGAAAGCTGTTTGTAAAAGCGGTAGCGTTCCATGCATCCGATAATTAAAATAGCTTCTTTATTCATTTAAGTCATCTCCTCCGGATAGGTAAACTCATCTGTTTTTTTCAGCTTCTCGGTACATTTGTGCCAAAATCAGAGGACTATATTGCCAAAGTCCGGATGATTGGTCAGCAAGCTGTGCATAGAAGCATGATTGGTAAAATTTATGAATCAGTTGATGTGCTGACATCGTTCCGTCCTGCATAAGCCGTTCTAGTATCTGTGGTACGAGCTGCGTGAGAAAAATACTGAAATCTTTACTTTCCATGGTCATGCCTCCTCATAAGTTAGTTAAGAGAAAACTATATGTTTTGGTAGTGGTTACCGGTTTATGAAGATTGATAAGAGAACATCTGATACACATAAATGATAGTCCAATCAATTATCATTTATAATATATATACAGTTAAACAGATATTTATTCAACTTATTATACAAAAGAATTCTAAAAACTGTCAATAAAGTACAATTTATAAGTATGCTGGCAGAAAAAATAATTTGTAATAATTTTTTCGGTAAATAAAAAAGCTCCAAGCCAAAGGCTTGAAGCTGATAAGCATAAATGGAGCGGGTAACGAGAATCGAACTCGCGACACTCAGCTTGGGAAGCTGATGTTCTACCGCTGAACTATACCCGCAGATAAAAATACTATAACTCTATTATATACTATAACAGGTAAAGTTGCAAGTATGAGGCAGTGCTGAGGGCTTTGCGACGAGCAATTGTAGTTGTCAGAAAAACTTTAAAATTTTTTCGAGAATACTGTATACAAAATACAAAAAAGTGCTATAATAGATAGCAGATGAGGGAAAAAACCCACAGGCTGTAAAAATACAGCAGCAAATAAAAAAATAAAAAGTGCGAATGCATGGAGGTGAGTTACTATGTTTAGTGCCGCTGGTGTTAGCTTAGTTTTCTTAGGCGTCCTGACTGTTATGTGCATTTTTGAATAATTGTAATGAGGGAACGCCTCTGACCACGCTTTGAGCTGTGGGCAGAGGCGTTTTTATTTTGCTTGTAATTCTGTTTTTGTTAAGCTAATCCCTTGCGGTGGCTGTCATCCCAGCCTACCAGGTCCTTGATGACTTCGGAGGCAATAATCAGTCCTGCTACCGAAGGTGTGAAGGCATTGCTGCCGGGCAGCGCACGGCGTTTGGGTGTTTCGGCGTGACATTCGCTTTCTGTTTCCTCATTTATAGGTAAAAGCGGCAGCTCCTGCGAATAAACAACCTTTAGTTTTTTAATGTTGTTTTTCTTCATAGCCTGGCGCATAACACGCGCTAAGGGGTCAACCTTGGTTTTATAGATATCTGCTACCTCGAACATGGCAGGATTAACCTTGTTGCCTGCTCCCATGCTGCTGATAACCGGTACGCCTGCTGCCTTGGCTGCAAGTACGATAGCAATTTTGGCTGCCACTGTATCTACGGCATCGACAACGTAATCATATTGTGAGAAATCAAATTCATGCTGATTTGCCGGCAAAAAGAAGCATTGGCGGCAATTTACGTTGGCATCGGGGTTTATGCTCGCAATACGTTTGGCCATGACTTCAACCTTAGGCTGGCCGACAGTATCAAGGGTAGCGATAATCTGACGGTTGAGATTGGTGAGAGCAACGGTATCGTTATCAATGAGGTCAAAGCTGCCGACACCGCTGCGGGCGAGTGCTTCAACTGTATAACCGCCTACACCGCCGATACCGAAAACAGCGACATGGGCATTCTGCAGACGCGTAATTGCTTCGCTGCCGAAGAGCAGCTCTGTACGTGAAAATTGGTTAAGCATATGAATCTCCTTGCGTGGTATTTATTGGTTTGGATATCGGAAGCTTAAGCTGCTAAGCTGATTTCTACCTTTACACCGTCCTTAAGATCTTCTGGCTTCTGGTCTGAAGTAACAGTGATTTTAGTGCCGTCAATGCTGCTTATCTTACCGCTGAAGGGTGCAGGTGTTTCGGCAGCCTTAATGTTTACCGGCATGCCTGCCTTAAGCTTCTTGGTCTGGGCTGCGCTGACATTCAGCGTTATACTGCAGCTGTCGACAGCTTTGATGTGCAGGATTACCTGATCCTTTTGTACGGTAGCATTATTAGCGGCCTGCAAATCGGTAATGATGCCGGTGCAGGGGCTGTTGCCTTCATTTTTTTCCTGCTGTGCTTTTGCAGCGGCCTGCTGTGCCTTGAGCTGTACAATGAGCTTTTGCTGTGCATCGATTTCTGCCGGAGAAGCTGGCTTGAAGCTGACGCTTACGCTGCTTGCTGCCTGCAGCTGTGCGATAGCGCGCTGCAGCTCGTCCTGGGCAGCCTGTGCCTGATTGCGTGAAACTGCGCCCTGCGCCAGCAAACTGTTCATCTTAGCGGCTTTTTGTTGTGCCGCTGCTACGTTGGCCTGCGCCAGAGAGGTGTCAGCAACCGGTGCTGCCGTTGGCGTGCCCTGCTGCATACGTTTTAAATCTGCTTCGGCCTTGGCAACCTGGGTTGCCAGGTCCTTAACCTGCTTATCCAGCTTTGCGTCACCGATAGCAAAAAGCGGCTGGCCCTTGCTGATGCGCTTGCCCTTTTCACTGATAAGACCTATGAGCTTGCCTGCTGTCGGAGCCTTGACTGCATAGGTGGGGATGCTGATTGTGCCTCTGCCAAGACTGTTATCAGCCTTTTGCAGACTGCAACCGCTCAGGCTGAAGGCTGTGAGGCAGACGGCTGCCATACAACATAATATTTTTAATATCTTCATAGTAGATTCCTCGTTTCCTTGAAGTTAAAAGCCTATTGTACTTGTATATTATAGCGTAAGTTTGTGGCATTTGCATGACATTTTGCATAATTAGCTAGCTAAAAATTAAAAAGCTGCTGCCTCCGGCGTGAATGCCGAAAGCAGCAGCTTTAATTGTATAGGTCAGATTTTATTTCTCAATCAGTGCCATACCAGCTTCGAGAGCCTTGGTATTAGCTTCTTCGGTTCCTTTCGGAACACGGTTCAGTACAGCCTTGAGAATTGCTTCTTTGGAAACGCATTTGGTGAGTGCAACTACTGCGCCCAGAGCAACGATGTTCGCAAACAGTGTCTTGCCGCAAACAGTGTTGGCAGTATGGGTGATAGGCAGGTCAACGCGTTTGCCGTACTTGCCGGGAACATCAGTTACGAAAAGAGTATCGGTGATAACGGTGGTATGCTCATCGCAGTCGGCAATGAATTTGTTGGCAGCCTCCTGGCTCATTACCAGCAGAGTATCTGGGCAGATAACACGGCTGAAATAAATAGGCTCATCACTGATGATAGCTTCGGCCTTGGAGGAGCCGCCGCGGGCTTCCGGGCCGTAGGATTGGGATTGTACAGCCAGCTTGTCGTCTAAGAGGGCAGCTTCGGCTAAAATAATACCAGCAGTGATCAGGCCCTGACCACCGGTACCGGAGAAACGAAAGCTATGTCTCATAATTATTTACCCTCCTGTGCACGTTGAATAATTTGGTCATATGCCTTGGTGTATTCCATAACGTCGTTGTTTTCGTAGAGAACGCCGATGGGGAATTTGCCGGCAGCGATTGCTTCTGCCTTTTTATCTTCATCCATGCGGTCCCAAACAGCCTTCATAACGCCATGGTCACGCTGCCAAGCCATCATCTGAGCAGGTCCGCCCATCTTGTTCTGACGGCCGAAGGAAATCGGGCAAGCGCTGACAGCTTCGATGATAGAGAAGCCTTTGTGAGCAATGCCTTTAGCGATAACATCGACCAGTACGGGAACATGGTAGGTGGTTGCGCGTGCTACATAGGTTGCACCGGCAGCTTTTGCCAGATCGAGCAGATTGAAGCTCGGTTCAACAGTGTAGTACGGAGCGGTGGTTGCTTTGGAATGCATCGGCGTCATCGGAGAATATTGACCGCCGGTCATGCCGTAAATGCTGTTGTTGAAAACAACCAGAGTCAAATCAATATTGCGGCGTGCTGCATGAATCAAGTGGTTGCCGCCGATAGCGGTGCAGTCACCGTCACCGCTGCAAACGATAACATTCAGTGCAGGGTTAGCCATTTTTACACCGGTAGCAATCGGCAGAGCACGGCCGTGCAGAGTGTTGGCGGTGTTGAAGTCCAGATAACCGGAGGAACGGCTGGAGCAGCCGATGCCGCTGATTACTGCAACGTCGTCTTTTGCCAGACCTTGCTTATCAATTGCTTTTACAATGGCGCCGGTGATAACGCCGTTGCCGCAGCCGGGGCACCAGATGTGAGGCAGACGGCCCGGGCGGAAATATTTATTGATTAAATTTTCCATTTCACTCATCGTTTTTTCTCCTCTCATCCGTTAGGCCATAGCCTTTTTGATTTCAGCTAACAGTTCGGCCGGAGTAGCAGATTCGTTATCGTATTTAGCGTACAGGCTTACAGGAACCTTGCCTGCTACCGCACGTTCAACTTCCAGAACGTACTGGCCGCAGTTCAGCTCGTGTACGAGGATGCCTTTAACCTTGCCTGCCAGCTCCTGCATTTGCTTTTCGGCAAACGGCCAGATAGTAATCGGGCGGACGAAGCCAACCTTCAGGCCTTCCTTGCGTGCCATATCAACTGCTTCATAAGCAGTGCGGGCAGCACCGCCGAAGGCTACAACAGCAAATTCGGCATCTTCCATACGATAGTTTTCTACTTGTACGATGTCGTCTAAGTTATCTTCTAATTTAGTGCGCAGACGGTCCTGAGAGGTGCGGGTTGCTTCACCGGTGCCCTTCGGGAAACCGGTTTCGTCGTGTACCAGACCGGATACGTGCCAGCGGTAACCGCTGCCGAAGTCTGCTATAGCAGGAACCTTGGAGCCTTCCTCGCAGCCGTAAGCCAGATAATCTTCGGGTGCGCAGGTCGGGCGCTTGCGTTCTGCCTGCGGAATTTCATCATAGTTGTCGGGAAGCTCGATTTTCTCGCGCATATGGCCGATAACCTCGTCCATCAGGAGAATAACCGGGCAACGATATTTTTCGCTCAATGCTACTGCACGCAAAGTCAGGTCAAAGCATTCGGGAACACTGGACGGAGAAACGGTAATCAACCAGTGGTCGCCGTGGGTGCCCCAGCGGGTTTGCATAACCTCGCCCTGAGCGGGGGAGGTCGGTTGGCCGGTAGCAGGGCCTACACGTTGTACGTTAACGATAACGCAGGGGATTTCGGCGCTGCAGGCGAGGCCGAGCATTTCCTGTTTCAGGGAGAAGCCCGGGCCGCTAGTTGCGGTCATAGCCTTTTTACCGGCCATGGATGCACCGATAACAGTGCCGAGACCGGCGATTTCGTCTTCAGTCTGCATAAATTTACCGCCAACCTGCGGCAGACGCAGAGCTAATTGTTCAGCAATTTCGGTAGAAGGGGTGATCGGATAACCGCCGTAAAATTTTACACCGGCGGCAATCGCACCCTCAACAACCGCTTGGTTACCTTGTAACAGCAGGATTCTTGACATGGGTTACCTCACTCCTTTTTATTTATCTACAAAGATAGCATAGTCGGGGCAACGCATTTCGCATTGTCCGCATTTGATGCAATTTTCTTCAGCAACGGCTTCGACTTTGCCGACTTCGCTGACTGCCAGAACTTTTTTCGGGCAGAAGGCCGCACAAATACCACAGCCTTTGCAACGCTTAGTAATTATTTTTAAGCTCATATGGTCTCCTCCTTATGATACCTTATTTAAAATAACAGCATGCGATAGCTTCACCTTATATTATATCAAAAATAGCATTTTATGAAAGTGTTTTTGAAAGCTTTTTACAAATTATCTTTTACTACATCATGAATAAATTCTATAATGTTTTGTAAAGTGAAAAAGATAGTATTATTGTAACTTTAAGTCAAAATGTACAAACAAATCTTGACTTCGACCGTACTCCAAGTGTTATGCTATACTTAAATAAAGCAACATGAAAGGAAGCAGAGCATGAGCAAGATAATTAAGCTTTTACTTTTTATATTGTGCCTGGCAGTAATGGCCTTAAACGGTTGTGCTAAAAATGCTGACAGCGAAGTGCAGGGCAGTGATACCGCCGTTGCCATTACCAATCCGCGTCAGCTTGTCGCTGCAGATAACAAAACAGGGCGCACAATTATGTGGGAAGCGAAGGTGAAGCAGCCTTATACACTGGAGTATCGCTTGCAGGACGACAAGGACATACAGGCAGTGCAGGCAACAGACAGCAGCTTTACGGATAAAAACAGTATTATTCAATATACTGCACGTCTTAGCGGCCTGGTGCCGGGCAGTGCTTATGAATATCGCATCAACACAGCGCAGAATAAAGGACGTTGGCACAAGCTGCAGACGGAAAAGGGCGCAGGCTTTACTGCTTTAATTTTCCCGGATTCGCAAAGCGCTGATTACAGTGGCTGGCAGCAGCTGGCGCGTGAAGCGTACAAGCGCCATCCGCAGAGTGCGTTTTACGTGAATATGGGAGATTTGGTGGACAACGGACAGGATGCAAGCCAATGGCGCGTCTGGTTCAACAGCGTGAGCGTGTTCAGTGATGCTGTGCCGCTGGCACCTGTAATCGGCAACCATGAGGCGTACAACATGGAGTGGAAGGAATACTTGCCTGCAAGCTATACGCATTTGTTCAATGTGCCGCAAAACGGTCTGGCAAAATATCCGAATCAGTTTTACAGCTTTGATTACGGTCCGGTGCATTTTGTAGTGTTGGATACCAACTTTCCGGAGATGGAAAATTTTCAGCCTGATTTGCTGGCAGACGAGCTGTCTTGGCTGGAAAAGGATTTGGCGGCGAGCAAGGCGCAGTGGAAGGTTGTTCTGATGCACCGCGATATCTTTCTCTACGGCTTCGGGCCGGAGTCTGGCAGAGCGCAGAGCAAGACGCAGTTTCTTGATTTCAGCTATCGGCTGATGCCGGTGTTTGAAAAATACAAGGTTGACGCAGTACTGACGGCGCATTTGCATACATATCGCCGCCGTGTGCCGCTGCAGAACTTTGCGCCTGCACCGCAGGGAAGCGGTATTACCTATATTCTGACAGGTGTGGCCGGCAGTGTGCGCTATCCTAAGCTGTGGGGCGATTTTGAGTGGGATGCGGCAACAGCGCCGAAACCGGAAACTGCCAACTATATGACAATGAAAGCCGATGAGAAAACCTTGGAGTTTAAAGCCTTCCTGCCGGATGGCAAGCAGTTTGACGAAGTTAAATTAACCAAATAAGCAAAAAGGCTGTCGCATCATCGTAGTGCGACAGCCTTTTTAATTACGGTTAATCAAGCTCAATCAGTTCATATTTGTCATTGCCCATTTTCAGCTCGTGCATAGCGGTGAGCTGGTGCAGGCCGTGACGGCTTTCCATGCGCTCAACGAGGTCATGGTTGCTTTCCTTGGCATATACCAGATCGACGGAAGCCTGGTCGATAGCCAGAATGTCGGTAGAAGCGAGAATGCCGATATCAGGAATAGTCGGCTCTTCTGCGCTTAAGCCGGCGCAGTCGCAGTCAACGGACATGCGGCGTAGGACATTGATGTAAACGATGTGCTTGCCGAAGAAATCAATGGTAGCCTTGGCAGATTCAGCCATGTTTTCCATGAGCAGCTCCTTGCCGGGCCATACGTTCCAGTCTGCAGGCAGGTTATCCTTATCTACGCCGTGAACCTGTGCTTTGCCGATGCGTCCGTCAGCGCAGCCGATAGCAAGGTTTTTCATGGAGCCGCCGAAGCCTCCCATAGCGTGGCCCTTGAAGTGCGTTAAAACGAGCATGGAATCGTAGTTGACGATGTTTTTGCCCATGGAAACCTCTTTGAAATGCTTACCGTGGCGTACAGGCAGATTAACGGTGCCCTCTGCATCCATGATGTCGACAGGGCAGAAGGTCCAGCCGTTAACCTTTAAGGTGTCGAGATGTTCTTCGGTGGTATAGCGGTCGCCCTGATAAAGAGTGTTAGTTTCTACGATGGTGCTGTCAGGGATTTGCTGCTGCAGCGCTTTCACCAGCTCGCGCGGCAGAATGTTGGGGCCGTGCTTTTCGCCGGTGTGCAGTTTGATGGCAATCTTGCCGTAAATGCTTTCGTTGATTAAATCGTATAATTTGATGAGATGCTCGGCATCAATGTGCTTGGTGAAATATACTTTGGCATGAGAGCCTGCGTTATCGGTTTTGGCAACTCTTTTGCAGCCTACTACAGGGGCTTGTGCAAATTCTTGTGTCAATTTCAACTACCTCCTATAATTTGGTTACTTATATTTTAATACCTGAAGTATACTCTAAGTCAAGAGGAAAATGGAAGTTTGTGTTAATGGTAATATAAATTTTTGGCAGCTTACTTGCTTGGCGCGATAGCGTTTACACAGCTAAGTCCGTTTAAGGTGCGCGGATAGCCGATGTAGGGCAGGGCAATGGTGAGCGCATCCAGCAAATCCTGACGGGAGTTGCCGACGGAGATATTGGCAGCGGCGTGTGCCTTGGCCTGTGGTTCGCATCCGCCGAGAGTAACGATTGCTGTAAATGTGATCAGTTCACGCTCTTTGACGTCGAGCACTTTGCGTGTGTAGTAGTCGCCAAAGCAGTTGGCACTGAGGTAATCATTAATATGCTTTTGGTCATCAGGGGCACTCGCGTTCATCTTATCAATGTTCTCTGCGCCGAAGATGGCGCGCTGTACGGCGAGGCCTGCTTCGTGGCGTGTTTGATCGGTAGTTGTTTCGGCAGGAGCGCAGGGCTTGATTTTGAGCATTTCCATAACCTGGTCAAAGCGTTCCAGTGCTGTTTTTACCTTTGGCAGACCAACGTATGGCGTGCAATGGAAAATGCTTTCGTGTACCTGCTCCGGCGTTGCACCTGCTCTGAGAGCGCCTTCGACGTGGGCAGGAATATCCTCCGGTGTGTTGTTGGCAGTGAGAACAACGAGCGTCAGCAGCTCCTGTTTGGCGGTACTGAGCTTAATCTGCTTATTGATATCGTGATAGATAAACTTTTTGCTGATAGCGGAAAGCTCCGGTTCGTTTTTAATATCAGTAGGATCATTTTTGGTGAACAAGCTTTGAGCAGCAGTATTTGCTGCTGTTTCACGTGTTTGTGCCATAGCGGTGGTGCCTCCTAAAAGTAAAGTGCATGAAAGAAATGCAGTGAGTATAATTTTTGAGATGTCTTTCATTGGTGATTCTCATTTCAGTAAATTAGTGTTGAGCGACTTGTCTGTCTGTAAGGGAAGATATCACTGAAGGTGACAGCGGGTTTATTTCAGCTTATTATATTCCTCTGCATCCACAGGCTCGCACCATTCGCTTTTGGTGTTTTCGCCCGGAACCTCGATGGCGAGGTGCGCAAACCAGGTGGTGGGGGCGGCACCGTGCCAATGCTTAACTCCGGCGGGGATTTTGACTACATCACCGGCATGCAGCTCACGGGCAGGCTTGCCCCATTCCTGGTAGTAGCCACGACCGCCGGTGACAAGCAGAATCTGCCCGCCGCCTTTATCGGCGTGGTGGATGTGCCAATTGTTGCGGCAGCCTGGCTCGAAAGTTACGTTGCCGATGACAACCTGGTCGAGAGAAAGCATGTTAAGATAGCTTTGGCCTACGAAATATTTTGCATAAGCATCGTTTTTAGGGCCTGTTGGGAATATGGTGAAAAATTTTTCTTCTGTCATTGTTATCGCTCCTTTAAAAATTAGAATTGCAAGCTGTCAAGCCAGCTTTTGATTTGACCTTGGGCGTTCTTGGAGCTGCTGCCGGAGAGAACAAGATCTTGGGTGAATTTGGCATTAGGTGTCAGCTTCTGCAAATCGCTTAGGCAGCGCTGTTCGCCACCGCCGCCGTGGGTGAAGAAGGGAGCAACGGTTTTGCCGTCCAATTTATAGGTTTCTACGAAGGTGGCAACAGGCATGGGGAAGCTGCCCCACCAGTTGGGATAACCAAGGAAAACAACGTCGTATTTGTCGAAATCAGCAATTTTTGTGCTGATGGCAGGACGGGCGTTGGCTGCCTGTTCTGCTTTGGCTTTGGCGACGGTGACGCTATAGGTTTCGGAGTACGGAGTTGCGGGCACGATTTCTACGATGTCGCCGCCGACCTGTTTATGGATTTCTTCAGCAACAGCTTTGGTGTTGCCGCTCCAGGAAAAATAGGCTACTAAGATTTTTTTACCATTATTCATGTTTTGTTATGCTCCTTCACTAGTGGATTGTTTTACTTTAGGCGCAGGTGCGTCTGCTTTAGCAGCGTTGAACGAACCGCAGCCCATAGTTAATGCTGCAAGGCTCAGAAGGCTAACGCCTGCGAGTTTTAAAAAGTCGCGTCTGTTCATATTGAATCCTCCTTGTATGATTGATGTTTATATTTAGCTAAGATAGCAAGAAAAGCCATAACGCCCACGCTCCCCACGCAGCTTCCACCGCAGCTGCCGCACACGCCTGTGCAATAGGGCAGCGTCTGTGCCGTGACGGGCGCAATGCCGGCGAAAAGCTGTGGCATAGCCTTCGTAACAGCCTGGGGCAGGAGGATGCTGGCAGCAGCACCGCCGCCGAGAGCGAGCTGAGATAATTTGTTGTCATGAAGTGCTTTATCAGTTGTGCTCATCTTACTTTTTCTCCTTCGCCAGATTGCTTTGATAGCAGATAGCTTGTTTCGGACAGCCGTGCGCGCACTTGCCGCAGATGATGCAAAGTCGTCTGTCAATCGTTGCTTGGCGTTCGTGCATGGTTATCGCACGCATGGGGCAGTTTTGCGCGCATTTGGTGCAGCCGATGCAGGCGTTTTTGCGCACCTGCATGGCGAAAGCACCGGGAACAAAACGTCCAAAAATGTGAAACAAGGAATTATATGTGCCAACAGGACAGATAAACAGGCAATATCCGCGTCCACCTTTGGTAAAAAGCCCTAAGAAGACATTCGCTAAAAAGAACGTGGCGATGAGCGAGGAGAGCGTGTTTAAGAAATATTCTGTGAGAAACAAGTTGATAAAAATCTCGAAAGAATAATAATTGCAATAGGTGCAGGGAATGCCAAAGCCCAGCCAGATGGAAAAAAGAAAACCGATGAGAAAACCATAACGTAGCGGCAGCACGGGCACGAGCTTTACCCAGTCTATTTTATATTTGTCAGGCAGCAGGCTGCCAAGCAGTTCACTGAAGGCACCGGTAGGGCAAAGCTTGCCGCAAAAGAGCGGACCGAACCACAGCGAGGTTACGGCGAGTAGCAGGCAAAAGATTAGTGAAATCGTGCTTGTCGCAAGCCATTCGCCTGTGACGATGTTCGCAAGCGGAATACGTGCACAGGGAACGTGAATCGAGCTGAAGCTTGTGTCGGTGATGAAAGTACTTGCTATTTGGTTGAAGAACATGAACGGCTCGTAGAAAAGTATGAAGCCGACGATATAACCGACAGTGCGTTTGAGATTGTAAGTTAGGTTTTGCATAGCGTTTCCTTCGTTTTTAGTTTATGACTTGGAGATAACTCCAAGTCAAGTAAATTATAGCGTGCGATTGTTGCTATCGGTCAAGAGTTTTTTATAAGCTGTGACCTAAATCATAGGCAGCCTGCGGATAGGTGGTTTTCAAAATATCCTTGCGGGTTTTGCAGTTAGTGGCGAGCAAAGTGCCACGGCTCTGCCAGCGCATATAGCCTGAGAGTGTGGCAGTCCATAGCCCAGGGAACGTCGCTGCCTGCTGCTGCGAGCAGAACGCTCTGCTTGCCGCTGATACGTCCTGTGCGTGCGTAAAATCTATCAATGCAGGTCTTGAGTTGCGCGCTGACGTGCCAATAATAAACGGGCGTGATGAGCGCGATTAAATCAGCATTAACGAGGCGCATAATCAAATCATTTTCAATGTCCTCCTTCTGCACGCAGAGCCCGTTCATGCCGCAGGCATCGCAGACCAGGCAGCCATGAATATTATGAAACGCTGCGTCGAAGCGAAAGACGCTGTGTCCCTTGGCTTCTGTGCCTTTGATAAATTGTTCTGCTAGCACGCTGGTCATGCCGTTTCTATGCGGACTGCTCGTAATGACAACGATGCGCTGTTTGCCGTTTGGTGTTGGCTGCTGTGCTGCTTCAGCGGCAGGCACATTCGCTTCAGGCGTATTTTTGTTAGACAGAAAGTTGATAGCTGCGCCGCTGGCAAGCATGGTACCGAAGCCTGCGACAGCGAGCCTGATAAAATCATGTCTGTTCATAAGTTTTCCTCATCAAAAAATAACAATCAAAAAGGCAGATAACAAATTGCTATCTGCCTAAAATTATAATGATTCTTATTTACATGTCTAATACTTATCTTGTAAAGCTATTCTATGCTTAAAAAGCATTTTGCAAAATCAATGAATTTTTGCAGAGTATGGCTCTGCTGTCTGTCGCGTCGCCATACAAGCAGAATATCGCCGCTTAGTGCCGGCTGCAAAGGACGGAATACAAAGCGGTTTTCATTCATTAGCGGCGGCCTGATGGTTATAGCGTAATAGTTATTCTGTTCTACGAGTACGGCTGTATTGGCAAGCAGGTTACAGTTGCCAACAAAGTGTATTTTGGCAATATCGCCGCTGAGCCAATTGAAGATTTCACTGCGTACTTGCAGGCGTACAGGTAAAATAACAGGCAGGCCGCAAAGCTCACAGGCTTTAATGGCTTTTCTTGTTGCCAGAGGAGCATCCTTGCGCATGAGAATACCCCAAATTTCCTTTTTCTGTAAATGAATATAGTCATAATTTGTTGTATCGACAGGTGCCTGCAGGATAGCGATATCGATAAGCCCTTTTTCCATTTTTTCCAGCAGAGTATCTGCCGTAGCTGTAAAAAGGTCAAAGGTTACAGCCGGATATTACCTTTGAAAAGCTCCGATAAGCTGTGCCAGTGTTTGTGTAGCATAGTACTCACCTGCGCCGAAGGCAATGCTTTCGCTGAGGTTTTGCTCCTGGTCTTGGATGTCGAGCGTAGTTTTTTCTACCATGTCTAAAATTTCCTGTGCGCGCTGTACGAGAAACTGCCCGGAGGGTGTGAGCGCGAATTTATGTTGGCTGCGGTCAAATAGCTTAGTTCCTAAATCTTCTTCAAGCTGCATGAGCTGACGGCTGAGCGTGGGCTGAGTGATGTGCAGAACTTCAGCTGCTTTGGTGATATTTTTTTCGTGTGCGACAGTCAGAAAATAGTTGAGAATACGAAAGTTCATAGCGACGGCTCCTTTCTATCGATATGCTTGTAATTTTTGGCATTATTATAACGCAGCCTTGCTGATTATGCAAAAAAAGCATGTAACGGTAATTATTATAGGTATTGGACGCATATTTAGGCTGTTAGTATAATTATCGGTGAAGGGTAAATCCTGTTTTACATAATGATGTCTGCAAGGAGGTTTACTATGAAAAAATTATTGGCTTCTACAGCTTTAGCTGTAACATTGCTTATGAGCGGCTGCGCCGGTGCGGATGCACCTGATAGTAAAGCAGCTCAGAATCCTGCACCGAAAGTGCAGTCTGCTCAAAATAAAACGCAGCAGTCACAGTCTGCAGCGCAAGGAACCAAGCTGAAGCTGCAGGTTGATGGTAAAAATATTATTGTTGTACTTGCGGATAATGCGGCAGCGAAGCGTTTAATTGATATGCTTCCCGCAGGGATAAACCTGAATGATTTTAATCGTACCGAAAAGATTGGCTATTTTAAAAATAAGCTTACCGGGGACGGAGCGCCACGAGGGCATGCTCCGAAGGCCGGAGATGTGTGTGTTTATGTTCCATGGGGTAATATAAGTGTGTTTTATAAGGATTTCAGATATACGGATGATTTGATTTATTTGGGACACGTTGAACAGGGACTAGATATTTTGAGTACGCAGCAAAGCGATTTTAAAGTAAATTTTAGTATAGAGCACTAATTAAGATAACTGTAAATCCAGCAAGAGAAAAAGCTTCTTTGGATAATACAAGAAATTAAGCTTTCCTTAGTTTATTACTTAGAGAAAACGTAAGCGTCAATTATGGTGCAGGCTTGAGCGTAAAAACTGGCAAAGATAGCTATGCGTACTTTGACATCGAGCGTGCAGTCGGCGGCGAGTATAATAAGAACTGGGATTTTCACGCTGGCGTGCGTTGGAACTTCTAAAGAAGTCACAAAGACTTCACAATACAAATCCTAGAAATTTAGTATACTTTAAATATGGTTTAACTTTTCACATTGAAGGAGGTTTATCTCATGAAAAAATTAACAGCTATTATTACTGGCGCGCTGACTGTTTTGGCAATTTCTGCTACAGCATTTGCTGCTAATCTGATTAGTGCGGAAGAAGCTCGTGCAATTGCGCAAAAGCAAGTTCCAACAGGTAGTACTTACCTGCATACTGAAGCAGAACTGCAAAAACTGCAACCATATTATGAAGTGAAGTTTTTTGATACTGCTACTCAGACAAAATATGAAATTGATGTATATCAGGTAAATGGTAAAATCAAAGAATACAATATGGAAAGAAAAGCGTTGGGTGGTAGCGCTAATGTCATCTTGTCCAAAGATGATGTAAAAGCAATTGTTGCCAAAGAAGTTGGTGACGTGTCGATTTATGAACTGAAATTGGACAGAGAACATGGATTATATGAATATGAAGTGAAATTCAGTGCATCTGGTTTGCGTGGTGAGATGAATGTTAATCCGGAAACTGGTGTAGTGCTGGATAAAGAAGTAAAATACAGCTTTTAAGAATAAATTTTTATAAATTTTTTAGAGCGGTGCGAAAGCATCGCTCTATTTTTACAATCTTTATTCTTGGTTTTGAGTTAAATTCAGATGCCATTAAAAAGCTACAAGGAGACAATAAGGAGCTGGTGATTATTTCTGGTGTTGTGCATCGGATTTGTACTGCAAGATTGATGTAAGTTCCTTTGATAAAATAGAAGCTTTCTATATGAAATATCTGAAATAAAAAGTGGAGGCTATCACTAGAGTGTATGATAGCCTAACTTTTTCCACAAATCGGCTGGGAAGACCGATATTGAGAGGGGAATCAGGGCTTTACTGTTGTACGGTAAGCCTGCTTGCCATCTTTGAATTCGATGATGGTTACGCTTTTTACTGCGTCATGCTGCTATACAAAAGGAGCGGGCAGTGTATCTTTTTTCAACAATTATCTAAATATATAAATACGTCACCATCGGTATCTTCTACTGGAAAGCTTTGAAAACTTCGCTTAAAGATGATATAATAAGCTATTATACTATGACTGGAGTACGCTATGCGCAGGAAAATATTATTTGGTGTTGATTATACGGACAGCGAGCTGATTAAGCTCTTGCTGTATCTGTTTGTCGGCGGCACGGCGGCCTTGGTGGAGTGGGCCTTGTTCTACATTTTCTTCCACTATCTTTTAACCGGGCTGAGCCTGACCTTGCTGACTATGCTGGCAACAGCCTTATCCTTTTGTTTGGCAACACTGTATCATTATTTCTTGGGCAATGTTTTGGTTTTTGACAGCGGCAGCCGTTACAAACGCGGCAAGGAGCTTAGCCTGGTGTTTTTGGTAAGCTGTATAGGCTTGGCGTTTAACCTGCTGCTGATGTATATTTTTGTCAGCCTGCTTGACTGGCAGCCGATGCTGTCTAAGGTGCTGACAAGCTGTATTGTTGTTGTATGGAACTATCTCTCACGTAAAAAATGGATTTTTAGGAGTTAGATATGCCTGGAGAATATGTAGACGTAAAAAAATTTAAAAAGGTTGTGCTTTTGTATAACCGTAATTCCGGTAAGCAGCTTTTTGCCAGTATGATGGCTAAGGTGAATGAAACCTATAAGCTGGTGAAGGAATTAGTAGGACCTAAAAATGCAGAAATGCGAGATATCCGCTTCTTTGACCAGATACCGCAGATTGCTGCGGAAATAGTTGAGGAAAAGGTTGACTGGGTGATAATTGCCGGCGGTGACGGCACAATCAGAGCGATGATTGAACAGCTGGCTAATCGCAAGTATGTGCCTTACATCAGCGTTTTTCCTGCCGGTACGGTAAATCTGGTGGCTAAGGAGCTGCTGCTGAAGGCGGACCCGCATAAGTGGTTTAAACGAGTATCCAAAGGTATAGAGGTGCCTGTTTATCTGGGACGCGCCAACGGCAACGTCTTTTTGACGGTTGCCGGTATAGGCTTTGATTCCCTTGTAGTAGACAAGGTGACCGAAAAGGAGAAAAAGCTGCTCAACAAGCTTGCTTATGTTTGGCAGGGAACAGAGATTATGCGTAAGGAATTTCTGTTTAACAACTGGCGTTACCGCTTTCAGGTGCGTTTTGATGATGAAGCCGAGTGGTATGATGCAACTTCTGTTATTGTAGGCAAGAGCCGCTATTATGCCGGACGTTACAACCTCTTTAACGGTGCGTCGCTTTCGTCACCTCTTTTACATGCGGCGCTGTTTACCGGTGATAAGCGCGGGGATTTTATACGTTATGCGGCCTGCATTGCTATGGAGGCGCTGACGCTGGATAATGATATTATTATCCGTGCAGCGAAAAAAATGGAAATACGCTGCAATGAAGAGAATTTTGCAGCAGAGCTTGACGGAGATGCTGTAACAACTGCTCCGCTTTTAATTGAGATGGAGTCCGAGCCGATTAAGTTTTTGGCGTAAGCAAGGAAATGGTGTAAGGTGAATAGGATAAGCAGAAAAATGGGCTGGCTGATTTTTATTATCGCGGCCTGCATAGTAGAAGGATTTTTTGCCTGGCAAAGCTTCGGCGGAACGCACCCCTTTCCGCTGAATGAGTTTGGCTTTCAGATTTTTGATCATGTATTGCGTGACAGCGTTTTGGCAGAGATAGCATATGTACTGTATTACCGGCGTAAGCGTGTGCCGGACAGATTGCAGCGCTATTTTCCCGTTATTGTTATCGGTATTCTTTATCTGGGCGAAGCCTTTTTTATGATAAACCAGCTTAGTCTTGATAAAGGTTTGCAGACAAGCCTGTCCGTGCTTGCCGGTATTAACAATAACATTTTTGCAGTGCTGCTGATGGCAATGTGCTACCATAAATGGCCCAACATCGGGATGAAAATCCTTTATTTTGCTGTTTATGTATTTTCCGCTTTAGCGCTGGTCTTTGACGGTTTTTACTTTTGGCAGACCTCCATGCACGTGGAGAGCGTTCTCTTCCAGAACCTGAATATCTATGCTGTTAAAGGTATTTTTGCGACGATGAGCAACACGATGATTGCCGGTATCGTTATCAGCATTGTGGTGATTTTACTGCTGTTTTATGTACCGAAACCGCAAAAGCGTAAGCCGAACTTTGCCTGGTCGTTGCTTTGTGTGGCCATGTTCACCTTGGGCTTGAACCTTACCGACAGATTGCTTGGCTATGCCGGCATGTACGGCGTGGAAAATGTTATCGGTATGTACGCTGAGGTAGAGAACGAAAAGACGCGCATGAACTATCGCAATATGCTTTCCGTTCCTGTTAATGTGAACTTTGTCAGCAAGGCAATTTTTGATACGGATAAAATTGCCGGCGGCAAGCATGTGGAGCAGCGCGAGCTGACTGCCAAGGATAAAACACGTCTGACGGAAATGGGCATTGATGAGCCTAAAGCAAAGATTGCCAAAATCAAACCGCAGTATGACAGAGTTGTTCTGCTGATTCTGGAATCCATGCACCGTGATTACATCAACTACTATAACCATGATATTCCCGAAGAAGCTACTCCGTTTTTGAATAGTCTTGTTATCCGTTATCCGCATATGAACAGGTATTATTCCTCTGCCGTGCCGACAACGCAGGGCCTGAATGCTACATTCCGTTCGCATCTGATTATGGATAAGGATCTTCCCGGTAAAAATACGCCCTCGCTGTTCCGCAGTGTACAGGCGCAGGGAATGCGCGGCATTTTCATGAATGCTTCCAGCCAGTATTATGCAAACGAGCTGCGCGAATATCCGACGCAGTTCGGAATGAACGAATACTATGCCAAGGAATATCTGGAAAAACAGGGCTATACCGGTGCCAGCGGCTGGGGCTTCCATAATGACGTAATGTATGAGGAAACACTGAAGCTGCTGGAAAAAGCCAAAGCGAAGAATGACCGTCTGGTGATGGTTACTAAAACCCTGGATATGCATCAGCCTTATCCTTATACAGGCTTCAGCTGGAACGAAATGCCGGACAATGTGCGCAGCAATCAGTTTATTACAGTGCGCGGCGTTTATTGGGTTGATAAAACGTTGGAGCATTTCTTTAAGGAAGCACAGAAGCGTGGCCTGATGGATGACAGAACGCTGTTCATCATTACGAGTGACCATAATCCGCACAGCGGCGGCGAGTACACAAAGCTCGTTACCAAGGCTGATGATAAGCAGAGCATTGCACCGATTCCGCTGATTTTTGTGTCGAAGAACATGGCACCGCTCAATAATCTGCGCACCAATGAATATGCTTCGCAGATTGATCTGGCACCGACGCTTTTATATCTTCTAGGCATCGACGTGCCGGAAAAATTCATGGGCCGCAATCTTCTGCAGCCTACGGATATTCCCTATGCCTTAGGCTACTTTGGCGGTAAGGCGTTCTACTGGTCGGATGAGCGTCATTTGGTCGATCAGATGGATAAGCCTGTACCGGATACAGAATATGAGGATGCTTTAACAAACTATATTATTCATTATTATGGCTTGTGGCACCAATAAAGTTATTAAAAAATACCGTTCCGCAGAGATGTGGGACGGTATTTATACTTTTGCTATATAAACTTAGCTGAAAAAAGCAAGTATTATGTATACAATTGATAATACACTTTTCAAAAGCAGTTCTATCACATATAATATTAATGCAAAAAAATAATTTTATGGAGGGAATGAAGATGTTTCTGATAATAGGTGCACTCGTTGTTATCGGTGTAATTTATCTTTTGTTGAAACGACATGAATCCAGAATGGTATTGATTGCCGCTGGTATTCTGATGTGCTGCATTGCCGGCAACCCGATGGCTTCTCTTGATGCTTTTGCCAAGAGTATGACTAATGCCGGTCTGATTACTTCTGTTTGTTCCTGCATGGGCTTTGCCTGGTGCATGAAGTATACCGGCTGCGACAAGCATTTGGTTGTCGCTATCGGTAAGGTTTTGAAAAAAATGGGCTTTTTGCTCATTCCCGGCGCTACGCTGGCAACCTTTGTTGTTAATATTGCTATCCCCAGTGCTGCAGGCTGCAGTGCTGCGGTAGGTGTAATTTTTATTCCGATTATGATGTCCGCAGGCATTCATCCGGCAATGGCTGCTGCTGCCGTTAAATCCGGTACCTATGGCAGTATGCTGAACCCCGGTCTGGTACATAACGCCGTTATCGCTAAGCTGGCAGGCGTACAGGTTACTGATGTAATTGCCAACCATATGCTGGCAACTGTGGTCGGCGTAATCATTGCTGCAGCTGTACTGACTGTTCTCGCAGTTGTGCTGAAGGAAAACAGAGGCTTTGTTCCGGAAGGTGAAGCCGGTGTTGACGAGAACTTCGGCATCAATCCGCTTTTCGCTATCATGCCGCTGGTTCCGGTTATCATTCTGCTGTTGGGCAGCACTAAACTGGTGCCTGTACTGAAAATGGGCGTACCCCACGCTATGGTTATCGGTGCAATCCTGTCTTTGGCAGTAACCCGTAAAAATCCTGTTGAGCTGACCAAGAGCTTCTTTGACGGCATGGGCGATGCTTATGCTAATATCATCGGTATTATTATTTCCGTAGGTGTTTTCGTAGCAGGCCTGAATGCTTTGGGACTGATTAAGGCGCTGATTAACTGGATGCTGAATTCTACCGGTATTGTTAAAATTGCTGCTACCTTCGGCCCGTTTGTGCTGGCACTTATTTCCGGTTCCGGTGACGCTGCAACTGTTGCGTTTAACGAAGCAGTTACTCCGCATGCGGCACAGTTTGGTCTGGAAACCATGAACATGGGCTCTATTGCAGCTTTGGGCGGTACTCTCGGCCGTACTATTTCCCCGATTGCCGGCGCTACTATTATCTGCGCAGGCATTGCCGGTGTAGACCCGATGGAGGTTTGCAAGCGTAATGCTCTGGGTATTACCCTGGCGCTGGTTGTAGGCATGATTCTGCTGCTGTTCTAAAATCTGATATTTTTAAAAGTATAAAATGGATGCGGAACTTTTGCTTCGCATCCATTTTTATTGCTACGACTTGCCTCTATGCGGTATAATAATGCATGGAGGGAATTATGGAGATTAATACTTTTCTTGATAAATTACAGAGCTATCACAGCGAGCAGGTTTTTAACCCCTGGCGTGATTTTGATACAAGCTGTGATATAGGCCCGCAGGCTCCCGTTATCCGCAGTGCCAATCTGCGCCGTTATCTGGAGCTGCGCGCGGATGCACATTATTTGTTTATTGCCGAGGCCTTGGGCTATCAGGGCGGTCATTTCAGCGGTATTGCTATTACTTCGGAGCGTATTCTGCTGGGGCATCATCCTGATGTAGAGCCGAAAAGTGTGCTGGGCGAATGGGATTACCGCCGCACGAGTGACGCAAGCAGCGCAATGCTGAACAATACGCAGCGCCTGAAGGGCTTTAACGAGCCCACGGATACTGTTGTCTGGAATGCGCTGAACAGTCATGGCCTTGCGTCCTTTGATGTTATTCTTTGGAATATTTTTCCGTTTCATCCGTATAAAGCAGGCAATCTGCTGACTAACCGTACGCCCTCACCGAGCGAGCTTGATGTAGGCATTGAGTACGCGCGGATGCTGCTGGAGCTGCGTCCGGGGATGAAGATTGTCGCTATCGGTCAGAAGGCGGCGACAACGCTGTCACGTTACGGCGTTGAATGTATGGCTGTGCCGCATCCGTCTATGGGCGGTGCCAACCGCTTCCGTGCGGCAGTAGCGCAGCTGTTAGGCGGTGAGATGTAATGGAATTGGAAGCTGTTCCTTTAAGCCGTGAGCAGACCTTGCATATTGCTCTTGGCATGGGCAAGGCACTTTTGAAAAACGGTGCGGAAACCTCCAGAGTAGAGGACACTATTTCCCGCTTCTGCCATACGCACGGCTATCATGATATTCATGTTTTTGTTACGCCGACGGTTATTATTTTAGGCGATGAGGAAAGCGAAGGTGCGACGATTATCAGCCGTATTCGTTATCGCAGCACCAATTTGAGCGTCATCAGCGCGGTGAACGATTTTTCCTATAATCTGAAACGCTGGCCGCTGAATTATGAAAAAACGCTGGTGTATCTGGATGAGCTGCGTCATAAGGCTCCGCCATACGGCAAATGGCGTGTCTGCATGGCTTCGGCAATAAGCTCGGCAGCCTTTTCGGCGATGTTGGGAGGCAACGGCCATGACTTTATTGCGGCCTTTATTACCGGCGGTCTTTCAATGGTGCTGTTGAAGCAGCTGGGCGGTTATCGTCCCAGTGCCTTTTGGGAGAATGCGCTTTCCGGTGCGGCAATCGGTGCTTTGGCTATTTTTTGCTGTGAGATGGACGGCGAATGTACACGTACCAACATCATCGTAGGTGCACTGATGCCGTTCCTACCGGGCGTAGCTTTTACCAACGGCCTGCGCGATTATATGGCCGGCGATTTGATTTCCGGTAATTCGCGTATCGCCGAGGCGATGCTTTTCGCTACATCCATTGCGATTGGCCTGGCATTTAGCCTGCTTGTATGGTATCACTGGGGGTGGAAGCTGTGGGCATAAATTATTTTACAGCCTTTGGCTTTGCATTTATTGCTACTGCTGCCTTCGGTATTCTGTTTCAGGCGCCGCGTAAAAGTTTGCCTATCAGCGGCTTTATCGGTGCTGTAGGCTGGGTAGTTTATTGCTACATCCGCAAGGATATGGCGTATGATTCTTTTTATGCCATGTTTTTTGCCACGGTTGCGCTTTCACTTTTGAGCGAACTGGCGGCACGCATGTTTAAGCAGCCGGTAACCATTTTTGTTATACCGGGTATTATCCCGATTGTGCCGGGACTTGGCATGTATCGCGGTATGGCAGCGATTATAGAAAATAATTACGACACGGGTATGAACATCCTTATAACCACCGGCATGGATGCCAGTGCTATTGCCTTGGGGATGATGCTTATGACAAGCGTATTCCGTGTAATTAAGATAAGCAAGGATCATAAACGATTGCTGCAGCTGTTGCATAAGGAAGAAAAAGAATAAGGTTATTTGTAGTGAGTGAGGGAATGAAAATATGGGTTTAGCAGAACTGTTGCTGTTGGCTGTTGGCCTGGCGATGGATGCCTTTGCCGTTTCCGTTTGCGGCAGTATGGTGCTGATACCGGATAACAGACTGCGCGGAGCTTTGCGCTTCGGCAGCTGGTTCGGAGCATTTCAGTTTTTGATGCCTGTGATAGGCTATTTCGGCGCTGTATCGTTTCGTGATTATATTACGGAATATGACCATTGGCTTGCCTTTTTCTTATTGCTTTATCTGGGAATCAACATGATTCGTGAAGCAAACGAGGCCTGCCATGTCAAAAAAGATTATAGCGTGAAGGAGATGGCGGTGCTGGCGATTGCCACCAGTATTGACGCTCTGGCAGTAGGTATCAGCCTGGCCTTTTTGAATACCGATATCTGGTCCGCTTCCATACTGATTGGTGTGGTGACCTTTGCTATCGCAGCCTTTGGCGGTCTGGCAGGCTTTAAGCTTGGAGCTATGGCCGGCAAAAGAGCTGATGTTGCCGGCGGCTTGGTGCTGATTTTTATCGGTGTCAAAATTTTGCTGGAACATACAGGAATAATTTAAGGAATAAAAGTTTAGCGGATTTGCTGCCCCTTTAGGCACGCTGAGCTTAATTTATATCATAGAAAGGAAGATATACATGACGCAAGTAAATAAGGAGCGTATGCTCGCAGAATTTAAGGAAATTGTTGCTCTGCCTTGTCACAGTCTGCAGGAGCGTCCGGTATTCGAACTGCTCAAAGGCAAATTGGAGGCTCTCGGCTTTACGGTGGAAGAGGATGACGCCGGTGAAAAGCTGGGTGGCAACTGTGGTAATCTGTGGGCATTTTTGCCTGCCAGCGCAGGAGTTGAAGGTGCGGTACGCGTGCTGCTTTCTGCACATATGGACGGTGTTGAGCCCTGCGGCGGCACTACCGTTATCCAAAAGGACGGCGTTTTATACAGCGACGGCACCACTATTCTCGGCGGTGACGATAAATCCGGCGTTGAGGGTATTTTAGAGGGTATTCGCATGCTGCTGGAGGAAGGCGCTCCGCATGGCGATATCCAGATTCTCTTCACTGTTTGCGAGGAGGGCGGCGTTAACGGCTCCCGTTGCCTCGACCGCTCCAAGCTGCGTGCGGACGTTGGCTATGCACTGGACGGCGAAGGCGCACCGGGCGAGATTGTTGTCGGCGCTCCCGGCCAGAAGAAATATAAAATCGACATTATCGGCAGAACCGCGCATGGCGGACTGGAGCCGGAAAAGGGCATTAACTCCATTATGATTGCTGCCAAGGCTCTTGCCGATGTTAAACGCTATGGCCGTATTGATGAGGAAACAACCTGTAATATCGGCATTATCGGCGGCGGTAAGGCAACCAATATTGTGCCTGATCTGGTAACCATTGAGGGCGATGCGCGCAGCCGTAATAAGGAAAAGCTGGAAGCTATCTGCAAGGAAATCGTAGAAACCATTGCAACCAGTGCTGAAAAATATGGCGCTAAGGCAGAGGTTTTTGTGGATAAAAAGTATGATTCCTTTGCTGTTGCCGAGAACAGCGATGTTGTAGCACTGGCAAAGGCTGCCTGCGCAATGCATGGCTTTACTCCGGATATTACGGTTACCGGCGGCGGCAGTGATGCCAACTTCCTGAATGCTTACGGACTGCCCAGCGTAATTTTGGGCACCGGTATGGCTAATGTGCATACTGTTGACGAATACATTAAGGAAGAGGATTTGTATAATACCGCGTTGATGGTACATGGTATTCTGAAGGCTGCGGTAAAATAAAAAGCTATATATAATTAAAGACCTGCATGTGCAAAACGTGCAGGTCTTTTTCAATGAAATTTGACCAGATAGCCGAATTAAGGTATAATTTATATATAAAAAAGGAGGTGCGATTATGCCGAAAATTACTTCCAGCGCAGATTTGCGCAACAACTATAACGAGATTTCTAATTTCTGCCATCAGTATAAGGAGCCGGTTTTTATTACCAAAAACGGCAAGGGTGATTTGGCTGTCATGAGCATTGAAGCCTACGAGGAGATTACAGCAAGGTTTGAGTTGTATGGTGCGTTGAAACAAGGTTTAGATGATATTGAGGCGGGGAGAGTAGTTTCTGCAGAAGATGCTAAAGAGATGTTCAGAAAGAAATATCCTGGAGCAAATATATGATGACGTACAAGATAATTTATACGCAAAAAGCATTGGCAGATTTAGATGCTGTCGCTAGTTATATAAAGCTCAAGTTGTGTAATATCTCTGCGTCAGATCGTATAGTAGAGAATTTTTTCGGCGAAGGAGATAGCCTTGCTTCTTTTCCGACTCGTTATCCCTTATGTAACGACGCATTTTTGCGTGCGTGGGGAATCCGCTTCGTGCCTGTGAAAACTTATCTGCTGTTTTATGTCGTGCGCGAAGATGAAAGTGCTGTTTATGTCATTCGTTTTCTGTATGCTAAGCGTGCTTGGCAAAATATTTTGCGCGAGTATGTCAAAAACGAAGGCGGCAGCTTTATGCCTGTTTTTACGACGCATTACGTACAGGAGGAAGTCGAAAAATTTGGTGAGTAAAACGTGAAGATGTAACGAATAAGCGTAGAAAATTTTATAATGCTGTCTTGAGGTCTGTATACTTATGCGTATGCAGACCTTTTTTCGACCTAACTTTGAAGCAGGTAGAAGAGTGAGTCCTTTTTATATGTACGTATGGTTGACGCGGGGGGACAGCGTAGTATAATGAGCGTAAGTACTAAAAATTTTCAGCTTGTAGCGAAAGTTTATGAAGGAGTTATAGGCTGTCGCATTAGTCTAAATAGATTATATAGAGGTGACAAAATGTTAAATTACAAGAATAATCCTATTTTTAGCAAAGAACCTTATTATGATAAAGAGTCTAATGTATGCGTATTGTTGAGTGAAAAAGCAATATTTTCTCCTTTAGGGCGAATTGACAGAAGAGCTTTTGTTTTGCTTATTTTGATAGATATATTAATGTATTTTGCTATCTTTTGTATTCTTATGCTTTGGGATAAGTTAACTGGGTTAGGGATTTTGGATAACAAATTTGCAGGCTTATCGTATTTTCTTATGTGTAATTATTTGATGTTTGTTATTGTAAGCAAAAGATTACATGATATAGGAAAATCAATGAGGCTGTCGCTTTTATATGTTATGACTATATTGATTTCTTTATTGAGCGATAAGTTTTCTTATATTCCTTATTTTATTGCTATAGTAATGATAATCTTGGCTTGTATTCCAGGTGAAAAACGAGATAATGCCTATGGGGCTAGAGTAGAGATTTTAAAATTATGCTCTGATAATATAATCAAGGGGAAAATAAACCATAATATTGAGTGTCCTAATATAAATTTTAATGTTGCAAGAGGATTTAATGCTGTTAAAAATGTCATTTCAAATAATGTGCTGTTTAGTATCTTGAAAAATAATAAGAAAAAATTAAGCTTAACTTTAATTGTTTTTATATTAGTTGGTTGTACAGGGTATTACCTTTATATTCCTAAAATGTCTGACGTTGAGAGATATAGGGATAATAATGACGTTGCGGCTATGAGTAACTTAATTGAAAAGGCTATTTCGTTTGAAGAAAGAGACCCTAAGTATAAGAATATCCGTGATCAAGCGATTATAGCATTAGCAGATATGAATACACCAGATGGTAATAAATTTCTGAAGGCATATCTGAATTCTGATGATCGTAAAATAGATTTGGACTTAAAAAAAGGAATATTTAAGGCTTTATTAGCAAAGAATGAAGATTTTTTACATGAATATGTAGATACTTGTTTAAAGGAAAATAAAAAGGGAAAAATGACAGTATACAATCAATTATTATATGTTACTAGAGATGAAGATCTCGAAAACAGCGATTTTGTTGAACGTAAAATAGTGCTGGATATCGTTAGCAATACTAATGGATTAGATATAGATAGCTCATATATTAATTTTATTAAAAACAATAATTTTAAGTGTGCTCAAAAAAATTTGGATAAAGATAAACTTACATATTTTCTTTCGGGTTATATAGATATGTATGATAAATTAGATGGGTTTGATGAGAGAAAAACCAGAGAAATCAATAAGCAAATAGAGGATATAG
>OOCG01000224.1_pt1 | contig 40941 bp, 50 predicted proteins | sample 1671521 | NCBI WGS metagenome assembly OOCG01 (sample SAMN06348165, study PRJEB24527) | human gut metagenome | biome: human gut; feature: ankylosing spondylitis patient; material: feces | host: Homo sapiens | place: China | collected 2015-10
TAATCCGCTTCCGTATCACTACGAGAAGGCCGTACTGGTCTCCTGTGACAAGGACTTTAAGACCATCCCGGATTGTGATTTCCTGTGGTGTACGACTGGTAACATCCTCGTGCAGACTCAGGAGACAGCCGACTACTGGCACCTCTTCCAGACTATCAAAGGTGACATCACCGATGGTTACGGTGGTATCCCCGGTTGGGGCGATACCGCTGAGGACTTCCTCAAGGAACCCTTCATTGTAGAGCCGGTAACGTCTGTGCTGAAGTCCGGTAAGAACAAGGGCCAAGAGGTAACCAAGTGGGTTAAACGCGCTCCTGAGCCGGGAGAGACGCTCTGGGATTGCATTAAGTCCATTGGCGCCAAAGCAGGGATGACCGAAGCGGAAGTAATCAAGCAGGGACAGATGGCTCGCATCCTCCGTTCTGATGAGTACAACATCGAGACTGGGGAGATTACTCTATGGCAACCGGGCAGCTGATTCTCATCGTCCTGACCATGGGCTTAGGCGCTCGTGGTCTCTGGATGTTGGCCTTGATTATCAAGCAGATAGTCGAACACAAAGCAGAGTGATAAACTCATGGGCACAATTAGGACCCACTATAGGGAAGTGCCCATTATGATTATTACTTAAAGATTACTTAGAGAGGAGACTCAAATGTTAAAACCTATAGAGCACATCCTTAACAATCCTAATGACCTTCCTGACGTACCGCGAGCTGTCAAGGAGTACCTACAGTCTCGCTTCAATGCTGACTTCCTGTATCAGTCCGAGGTCCGTAAGCTGCGTGAGGCTGGCCACAGTGAGGAGTTCATCTCCGGTGTACTGTATGGTCACTACATGGCTTCTCGCGTCCTTGACGAGATGGAGGGCCGTCAGCGTGCACTCAAAGAAGGAGATTGATTATGTGTTTCTCACCTAAGATGAAAGCACCTAAGGTCGACACAACGACTGTCCCTGAGCCAGCGCCACTGACGGAGGAACCTAAGGGTGTCCAGTACGGTGGTGACGAGGACTCAAATGGCACCACTCCTGAGGTGTCAGGGCGTAAGTCACTCAAGGTGGCCAAGACGACCGAGCCTACAGGGTCCGTCAGTAAAATCCGTAAGTCAGCTTTAGGAGGCTAACATGGGACTGTTCAAGAAAATCAAGAAGGCTATCTCCAAGGTAGTCAAGGCACCACTCAAGGCTGTTGGCCTGGCAGCAGATGCACCTAACGTGCAGTCAGCCGCTGAGACACCTGTGGCCGCACCTCAGGAGGCACCGAAAGAGGTCGTGGAGGACGTTGAATCTTCAGCAGACACTGAGTCTGGCAAGAAGAAAACTCGTGCGTCCGGTAAGAAGTCCCTCTCAGTTTCCCGCAGCTCGGGCGGTGGGATTAACCTGTAAGGAGGTGACCTGTGGCAGAAGTTAAACTCGAAGGCTTCGCAGAGGAGGGAGCCAAGGCGGTTTATGACCGTCTGAAGAACGACCGACAGCCTTACGAGACACGAGCAGAGTCCTGTGCGCAGTACACGATTCCCTCGCTGTTCCCTAAGGACTCCGATAACGCATCAACCGATTACACGACTCCGTGGCAATCCGTAGGTGCTCGCGGCCTGAACAACCTAGCGTCCAAGTTGATGCTGGCCCTGTTCCCGATGCAGTCATGGATGAAGTTGACCATCAGTGAATACGAAGCGAAGAACCTTCTGGGTGACGCTGAGGGTCTCGCTAAGGTCGATGAGGGTCTCTCAATGGTAGAGCGCATCATCATGAACTACATCGAGTCCAACAGTTACCGAGTGACTCTCTTTGAGTGCTTGAAGCAATTGTGTGTGGCTGGGAACGCATTGCTGTACTTACCGGAGCCTGAGGGTTACACCCCGATGAAGCTCTATCGTCTGAACTCGTATGTGGTCCAGCGAGATGCTTTCGGTAACGTACTTCAGATTGTCACCCTAGACAAGATTGCGTTCAACGCTCTCCCTGAGGATGTCCGCAGTCAAGTGGAAGCAGCCCAAGGTGAGCAGAAGGAAGACGCTGAGATTGACGTCTATACCCACGTGTACCTGAACGAAGCCGGGGATGGCTACTCGAAGTACGAAGAGGTTGCCGAAGCAGTGGTTCCGGGCAGTGAGGCTGAGTACCCGCTCGAAGAGTGTCCGTACATTCCGGTCCGCATGGTCCGCATCGACGGTGAATCCTACGGTCGTTCCTACGTGGAAGAGTATCTGGGCGACCTCAAGTCCCTTGAGAACCTCCAAGAGTCCATCGTGAAGATGGCTATGATTACCGCGAAGGTCATCGGTCTGGTAGACCCGGCAGGTATCACTCAGGTCCGCCGACTCACGGCAGCACAGTCTGGTGCGTTCGTACCGGGACGTAAGCAGGACATTGAGTTCCTCCAGCTGGAGAAGTCCGGCGACTTTACCGTAGCGAAGAACGTAAGCGACACCATTGAGGCTCGCCTCTCGTATGCCTTTATGCTCAACAGTGCGGTACAACGTACAGGTGAGCGAGTCACAGCTGAAGAGATTCGGTATGTGGCGTCAGAGCTGGAAGATACCTTAGGTGGTGTCTACTCGATTCTCTCGCAGGAACTCCAGCTGCCTCTGGTAAGAGTGCTCTTGAAGCAACTACAAGCCACGCAGCAAATCCCGGAGTTACCTAAAGAGGCCGTCGAGCCAACTATCAGCACTGGCCTTGAGGCTATCGGACGTGGCCAGGACCTTGACAAGCTAGAGCGGTGCATTGCCGCATGGTCAGCCCTCAAGGCCCTAGAAGGTGATGATGACCTCAACTTGGCTAACCTCAAGTTACGTATCGCTAACGCTATCGGACTCGACACGGCTGGTATGCTTCTCACTCAGGAGCAGAAGAACGCCCTTATGGCACAGCAAGGCGCTCAGATTGCTACACAGCAAGGGGCCGCAGCGCTGGGTCAGGGGATGGCCGCACAGGCTACTGCAAGTCCTGAAGCGATGGCCGCAGCAGCTGATTCAGTCGGTATGCAACCGGGCATGTAATTAGGGCACACTATAGGGAGACCGATTGGTTTCCCTCTTAGTCTTAACTTTAAGGAGATTGAAATGGCTGGCGAATCTAACGCAGACGTATACGCATCCTTCGGTGTTAACAGTGCTGTACTGACTGGCAGTACACCTGAGGAGCACCAAGAAAACATGTTGGCACTCGATGTTGCTGCCCGTGATGGCGATGATGCAATCGAGCTGAACACCAACAGTGATGACCCGTATGGTTCCGATGCGGACCCGTTCGGTGAACCTGAAGAGGGCCGTATGCAGGTCCGTATCTCCGCTGATGGTTCAGACGAACAGGATTGCGAAGATGATAATGGTGAAGAAGAACAGCAGGGCGACGATGAGAGTCAGCCGGAGGAAGTAACCGACGATGGTGAACCTGAAGAGTTCAAACCGATTGGTGAAACTCCGGCTGACATCAACGAAGCCTCTCAGCAGCTGGAAGAGCACGAAGCTGGCTTTAACGACATGGTTGCCACTGCAATCGAACGCGGTCTCTCACAGGATGCTGTGACCCGTATTCAGCAGGAGTACCAGAACGAGGACAGCTTGTCCGATGAGTCTTACCGAGAGCTGGCTGAGGCTGGTTACAGTAAGGCGTTCGTCGATGCGTACATTCGCGGTCAGGAGGCTCTGGTCAACCAGTACGTAGAGAAAGTGATGGACTTTGTGGGCGGCCGTGAGCGCTTCCAGCAGGTCTACACCCACATGCAGACCAATAACCCTGAGGGTGCCGAGGCACTCATCAAGGCCTTTGAGTCTCGTGATGTGGCCACCATGAAAACGATTCTGAACCTAGCGGGACAGTCTCGTGATAAAACCTTTGGTAAGAAAGCTGAGCGCTCTATTGCCAAGCGTGCAACCCCAGCGAAACCTGTGGCCCGTAAGGCTGAGGGCTTCGAGTCTCAAGCTGAGATGATTAAGGCTATGTCCGACCCGCGCTACCGCACCGACTCTAAGTATCGTCGTGAGGTGGAACAGAAGGTTATCGACTCTAAGTTTTAATTAGGGCACACTATAGGGAGACTGACAACCTCGTAATAACGGCGACCATTCGTCAGGTGCGAGACTGTGCTATCAGATAGACTAGGAGATTATGGGTGAGGCCTAGACTCCCTTCGAGTTACACAATGAGTATCACCTCGTTTCAAGTAGTACCTCAACAGCTTGGCAACGATAGGCCCGTTTGGTCAGCGTAATGACTAATTCTATTCTTAAACAACATAAGGAGATTCAACATGGGTAACATGCAAGGTGGACAGCAGCTCGGTACTAACCAAGGTAAAGATCAATCCGCAGCAGACAAGCTGGCGCTATTCCTGAAAGTATTCGGCGGTGAAGTCCTGACCGCATTCGCTCGTACCTCTGTGACCGCCAACCGTCACATGCAGCGTCAAATCAGCTCCGGTAAGTCCGCACAGTTCCCTGTGATTGGCCGCACCAAGGCTGCTTACCTGCAACCGGGCGAGTCTCTGGATGACAAACGTAAAGACATCAAGCACACCGAGAAGACCATTAACATTGATGGCCTGCTGACTGCGGACGTGCTGATTTACGACATCGAAGACGCGATGAACCACTATGACGTGCGCTCCGAGTACACCTCTCAGATTGGTGAATCTCTGGCGATGGCAGCTGATGGCGCGGTACTGGCTGAGCTGGCTGGTCTGGTTAACCTCGCGGATTCCGTCAACGAGAACATTGCTGGTCTGGGCAAACCGTCCCTGCTGGAGGTTGGCACCAAGGCTGACCTGACTGACCCGGTCAAACTGGGCCAAGCGGTTATCGCACAGCTGACCATTGCCCGCGCGGCTCTGACCAAGAACTACGTCCCGGCTAACGACCGTACATTCTACACCACCCCGGACGTGTACTCTGCGATTCTGGCGGCTCTGATGCCTAACGCAGCGAACTATGCGGCCCTGATTGACCCTGAGCGTGGTTCTATCCGTAACGTGATGGGCTTCGAAGTCGTCGAGGTTCCGCACCTGACCGCTGGTGGTGCTGGTGATGGCCGCCCGGACGAAGGCGCAGAAGCAACCAACCAGAAGCACGCCTTCCCGGCAACTGGTGGTAAAGTCAACAAAGAGAACGTTGTGGGCCTGTTCCAGCACCGTTCCGCTGTTGGTACCGTCAAGCTGAAAGACCTCGCTCTGGAACGTGCTCGCCGCGCTGAGTATCAGGCTGACCAGATTATCGCTAAGTACGCGATGGGTCACGGTGGTCTGCGTCCAGAATCTGCTGGTGCGCTGGTTTTCACGGAGGCCTAAGCGTAAATACCTTTAGTGCTCGGGTGGTAACCCCACCTGAGTACGAGGTACAGACTGTGGCTATTGCTGGTGATTCACTTAAGGTGACACTTGATGGGCTGGATGGAGTAACGGACTGGTCAAGCCTTGAGGTAACTTATGGTACTTCAGGGATTGCCAGCCACACTCGCCGTACCAACACGCTGTACTTCAAAGGAATCGCTGTAGGCGAAACTCTAGTGACTGTCAGCTTTGACGGGTCTGAAATGAAGTCCTTTAAGCTGGTCGTGACTAACTAATAAGCCAAACCCCTTGGGGACCACTCACGGTCTCTGAGGGGTTTTTTCGTTAGGAGCTTACAATATGAACATGCAAGATGCTTACTTTGGGTCTGCCGCTGAGCTGGATGCTGTCAACGAGATGCTCGCAGCCATCGGTGAATCCCCGGTGACAACCCTTGACGAAGATGGTAGTGCAGACGTGGCGAACGCTCGTCGTATCCTCAACAGGATTAACCGCCAGATTCAGTCTAAAGGTTGGGCCTTCAACATCAACGAGTCGGCCACGCTGACCCCGGATGCCAGCACTGGACTAATCCCGTTCCGTCCGGCATACCTGTCCATCCTCGGTGGCCAGTACGTTAACCGTGGTGGCTGGGTGTACGATAAGTCCACAGGTACAGATACCTTCTCTGGACCAATCACCGTAACCCTGATTACCCTTCAGGACTACGACGAGATGCCTGAGTGTTTCCGCCAGTGGATTGTCACCAAGGCCAGCCGCCAGTTCAACTCTCGGTTCTTCGGAGCGGAGGACGTAGAGAACTCTCTGGCACAGGAAGAGATGGAAGCACGTATGGCGTGCAACGAGTACGAGATGGACTTCGGGCAATACAATATGATTGATGGCGATAGCTTTGTTGGTGGAATCATCGGACGTTAATCATCAACCACATAAGGAGGGCCAAATGGCCAATAAACGAAAGCCGATTGTCAACGGGGAGAAGGAGTGCTCTAAGTGCTCCGAGTGGAAGCCCTTATCAGAGTATGGTAAGTCCTCTGGACGCCCAAGCGGACAATCACAGTGCAAGGACTGCAGAAAGTCAGGTAAGCGTGGGAAACCTACCAGCGCCCAGTGTAGGGCAAGTCACCGGGAGTGGATACTCAAGAACACCTACGGAATCACTTCAGAGGAGTTTGGCCGAATGCTTGAGGAGCAGGGCGGTGTCTGTAGGATTTGCCATAAGGGGCCAAGTGGTCGGTTTAAGCACCTTTGCGTAGACCACTGCCACACAACCGGGAAGGTCCGAGGACTTCTTTGTCACGCATGTAACAAATCCCTAGGGTTTCTTGAAGACGACCCAGCGAGGATTAAACGTCTAATTGATTATTTGGGAGGAGCATCATGAGTCTCGTGAGCCAAAGCATAAAGAACCTCAAGGGAGGCATTAGCCAGCAGCCTGAAATCCTACGGTACCCAGAGCAGGGTGCGCTTCAGGTCAACGGTTGGTCCTCCGAGACTGAGGGTCTCCAGAAGCGACCACCTATGGTGTTCATCAAGTCCCTTGGACCTCGTGGCTACTTGGGGGAAGACCCATACATCCACCTCATCAACCGAGATGAGTACGAGCAGTATTACGCCGTGTTCACAGGGAATGACGTTCGGGTGTTCGACCTGTCTGGCTATGAGTATCAGGTCAGGGGCGACCGCTCATATGTGACAGTCAATAACCCTAAGGACAACTTACGGATGGTCACCGTGGCCGACTACACGTTCATCGTGAACCGAACCAGACAGGTCCGGGAGAACCAGAACATGACCAACGGTGGAACCTTCCGAGATAACGTTGACGCCCTCATTAACGTTCGTGGTGGTCAGTATGGTCGTAAGCTCGAAGTGAACATTAACGGTGTATGGGTAAGCCACCAGCTCCCTCCGGGTGACAACGCTAAGGATGACCCGCCTAAGGTTGACGCACAGGCTATTGCTGAGGCTATCGCTACTCTGCTCAGAGCGGCACACCCTACGTGGACGTTCAACGTGGGAACAGGGTTCATCCACTGCATCGCTCCCGCAGACACCACCATTGACATCTTGGAGACAAAGGATGGCTATGCGGACCAGCTGATTAACCCAGTGACCCATTACGTCCAGAGCTTCTCTAAGTTGCCTCTGAACGCTCCAGATGGGTACATGGTGAAGATTGTCGGGGACACATCCAAGACCGCCGACCAGTATTACGTTAAGTACGACAAGAGTCAGAAGGTCTGGAAGGAAACTGTTGGTTGGAACATCTCGGTCGGTATGGAGTATCACACGATGCCTTGGACACTGGTTCGTGCGGCTGACGGTAACTTTGACCTCGGGTATCACGAGTGGAAGGACCGCAGAGCTGGTGACGATGATACCAACCCTCAGCCATCCTTTGTCAACTCAACGATAACCGATGTGTTTTTCTTCAGGAACCGCTTAGGGTTCATCTCTGGGGAGAACATTGTTATGTCCCGTACCAGTAAATACTTTGAGTTCTACCCACCGTCAGTGGCCAACTACACGGACGATGACCCACTGGATGTTGCTGTGAGCCATAACAGAGTGTCGGTCCTGAAGTACGCTGTGAGCTTCGCTGAGGAGCTTCTGCTGTGGTCTGACGAGGCACAGTTCGTGCTGTCTGCCAACGGTGTGTTATCTGCTAAGACTGCGCAGCTTGACCTGACCACCCAGTTCGATGTGTCAGACCGTGCGCGTCCTTATGGTATCGGTCGAAACATCTACTATGCGTCTCCTCGCAGCTCCTTTACGTCCATCATGCGTTACTACGCGGTACAGGATGTAAGCTCTGTGAAGAACGCAGAGGACATGACGGCCCACGTCCCGAACTACATCCCGAACGGTGTGTATAGCATCAACGGGTCTGGTACGGAGAACTTCGCGTGTGTGCTGACAAAAGGCGCTCCCAGCAAGGTGTTCATCTACAAGTTCCTCTACATGGATGAGGACATTAGGCAGCAGTCGTGGTCCCACTGGGACTTCGGTGATGATGTGGAGGTTATGGCGGCAAACTGTATCAACTCAACGATGTACCTGCTGATGCGTAACGCCTACAACGTGTGGATAGCCGCTGTGGACTTTAAGAAGGAGTCGACCGACTTCCCGTTCGAGCCTTACAGGTTCCACGTGGACGCCAAGCGGTCGTACCACATCTCAGAGACTGCGTACGACATTGAGACGAACCAGACGGTAGTGAACGTCAAGGACATCTACAATGCGTCGTTCTCTAAGGGAACTGTGGCAATCTGCGAGAGTGACGGTAAAATCACCGAGTATGAGCCTGTGGGCGCCTCTTGGGATTCAACCCCAGACATCCGCATTAGCGGTGACATCTCCGGTAAGGATATCGTCATTGGGTTCCTGTATGACTTCCAATATGTGTTCAGTCGGTTCCTCATCAAGCAGGAGCAGAACGACGGCACAACGTCCACTGAGGACTCCGGTCGTCTACAGCTGCGAAGAGCGTGGGTGAACTATCAGAACACCGGAGCGTTCACTGTGAGCGTCGATAACGGTAGCCGTGAGTTCAACTATCTGGTAAACGCCAGAGTGGGTTCTACTGGTCTACGTCTGGGCCAGAAGGCCACGACTACTGGTCAATACCGATTCCCGGTGACTGGTAACGCCTTGTACCAGAAGGTGTCCCTGAGTTCCTTCAACGCTTCCCCGGTGTCAATCATTGGGTGTGGCTGGGAGGGTAACTACAGCAGACGAGCCAACGGTATTTAACTGAAGGAATCCTTATGGTGTGCTCAATTAGGGCACACTATAGGGAGACCACACTAAGAGGGGGACTTAAAGCATGTACATAAGAAACACTGTAAGTAATGACTTCGAGTTATTCATCCCGGCCTACCATGACGTACTTGAGGCACAGGCCATGGGTATAGAACCATCGTTCCCAGCGGTTACTGAGTGTGTCACGTTAGACCACGATGGTTTTCCTTTGGCTATAGGTGGACACTGCGGAGACCAGTGCTGGTTCGTCACGAGCGACCAAGTGTGGAGACTCGACAGGGCTGGCAAGCTGGAGTTCCGTGAGAGAATCATGGAGTACAGGGACATGTTATTAAATGTTTATCCATCCCTGTGGAACTTCGTGTGGGTCGGTAATGGTCCTCACAAGCGGTTCCTTAAGTCCATCGGTGCTGTATTCCACGAGGAGTACACTCAGGGTGGGAAGTTCCAACTGTTCACCATAACGAGGAGGTAACTATGTGTTGGGTAGCCGCAATACCAATCGCAATGACAGCAGTACAAGCCATCGGTCAGTCACGCAATGAAGCCAAGATGATTGGCCTTCAGAATGACCAGATGCGCCGACAGTCTGCCCAAATGATTAAAGAGTCAAACATTCAGAACGCTAACGCCAGCCTTGAGCAGAAGCAGAAGCTGGAAGAAGCCAGTGCGGACCTGACCGCTAAGAATCTCAATAAGGTTCAGGCCATGGGTACAATCCGTGCAGCTATCGGAGAGGGAAACCTTGAGGGTGCCAGCATGGACCGTATCAGTCGAATCGAGGAGGGCAAGTTCATTCGGGAGGCCAACGCGGTCACCGACAACTACCGTCGAGACTATGCGTCACTGTTCGCTCAGCAGCTGGGTAACTCTGAGTCGACTATCGACCAAGTTAAGTCCATGCAGAAGGCTGAGGGCAAAGGTAAGTCCAAGCTGGAGCAGGTACTGGACCCGCTGGCACTGATGACCTCACAGGGTGCATCCGCATATGCTTCCGGTGCGTTCGATAGCAAGGGCACCAAGGCACCAATAAGTAAGGCCCAAGGCACTAAGGTAGGAGGTAAGTAATGGCCAGTAAATTAGAACAAGCATTAAGCCAACTCCCACAGGCCGGGTCTACCCGTATCCGTGGTGGCTCAGCGTCCATGCAGTATCGCCCGGTGACCATCCAGCAGGAAGGCTTCCGTCAGTCCAACCTCGTGCAGTCCTTGGCGAAGTTTGGTACTGCGCTGGGTGAGGCAGCGGATGCCTACGACAAGCGTCAGCGAGACAAGGCTGATGAGCGGTCGGATGAGATTATCCGTAAGTTGACCCCAGAGCAGCGCCGCGAGGCAATCAAGAACGGGACCCTGCTGTATCAGGATGACCCGTACGCTATGGAAGCCCTACGGTTCAAGACAGGCCGTAACGCTGCGTTCCTCATCGACGACGAAGTGGCACAGAAGGTTCAGAACGGTGAGTTCCGTACTCGTACTGAGATGGAAGAGTATCGCCACAAGCGGTTGACCGAAGGTGCCAACGAGTTCGCTGAACAGTTCATGATTAACCCAGAGGACTCTGAGTTCCAGAGAGGGTTCAACGCGAACATCACAGAGCGTAACATCTCACTGTACGGTAAGCACGATATGTTCCTGAGCGAGCAGGCCCAGAAGGGTGCCATACTGGCCTCGAAGGTGGAACTGTCCGGTGTCCTTAAAGACCCAGCAGTTCTGGCTCGCCCAGAGTCCGGTGAGTTCTTCCAACGCTACATTGACAATGCTCTTAAGACCGGAAGTATTCCTAGCGACGCTCAGGCACAGCAGGTCATCATCGGGTCCCTTAACGACGTCATTCAGCGTCCGGGTGCTACCAACTTCTTGCAGAGCCTTGAGGGCCGTCAGGTAACCCTTAACGGGAAGACCACGACCTATAAGGAGCTGATGGGTGAGGAGCAATGGAACGCCCTGATGGTCAAGGCCCAGTCGACTCAGTTCGACAATGACGCTAAGTTGTCCGAAGGTTTCCGCCTTGGGATTACCAGCGCGCTGAACCAAGACGATACCAGCAAGGGCTGGGAGATGCTTCAGGGTGCCAAAGCGGAACTTGACCGCCTACAGCCCGGTGAGCAGATGACCCCAGAGCGTGAGCGCTTGATTCAGGCTGAGGAACAGATGCAGGCCCGTTTCCGTCAGGAGGCCCAAGCGGCAGCCAAGGAGATGGACAAACGTCAGAAGACCATCAACAAGAATCAGGTCATCGACCAGCAGTTCACCAAGCGTATCAATGGTCAGTACGTGTCCACCAGCTACAAGGACATGCCGACCAACGAGAACACCGGAGAGTTCACTCACAGTGACATGGTGAACTACGCTAACGGTAAGCTGGCTGAGATTGACCAGATGCAGCTCACTGAGCAACAGAAGGACCGCATGAAGCTGAGCTACCTACGGGCAGACTCAGAGGGTGGAGCCTTCCGTACCGTTGTTGGCCAGATGGTCACCGACGCTGGGTCTGAATGGTCTGCCGCTGTGATTAACGGTAAGTTACCTGAGGACACCACGGCGTTGAACAAACTACGCACCATGCGTAACACCGACCCTGACCTCTTCGCTGCGCTGTACCCGGACAAGGCTGACTTGTTCCTGACTATGGACATGATGGATAAGCAGGGCATTGACCCTCAGATTCTTATCGACGCTGACCGTTCACGCCGCAGTCTCACCAAAGAGATGCAGTACGAGGATGATAAAGCGTGGGCGTCACTGAAGAACAACTCAGAGTCTCCCGAACTGTCGCGCATTCCGGCTAGTCTGGACGGTATGGCCCGTAAGATTTACGACAGCGTCAAATACCGGACAGGCAACAGCGACATGGCTATGCAGCAGGTCGATAAGTTCCTCAAGGAATCCACTGTGACTTTCAAAGGTGACGACGTGGATGGTGATACCATTGGTATTATCCCGAAGAACATCCTTCAGGTGAGTGACGACCCTAAGAGCTGGGAGCAGGGCCGAGACATACTCGAAGAAGCCCGTAAGGGCATCATCGCGGCTAACCCTTGGGTTACCAACAAGCAGCTGACGATGTACCAGCAGGGTGACTCTATCTACATGATGGACACCACTGGCACTGTGCGCATCCGATACGACAAGGAGCTACTGACTCGAACCTATCAGGAGCAGCAGCAGCGACTCGCTAAGGAAGCCGAAGAGAAGGCACTGAAGGAAGCAACCAAGCGTGCGCCTATCTCCGCAGCCACTCAGGCCCGTAAGGCCGCTGGTGAGCGTGTCCGTGCTAAACGTAAAGCCACTCCGAAGTTCATCTATGGAGGTGGTGACCAATAACCATTAAGGAGACAACATGAGCTACGATAAGTCTAAACCTAGTGATTACGATGGCATCTTCCAGAAGGCAGCAGACTCTCATGGGGTCTCCTATGACCTCCTGCGTAAGTTATCGTTTAACGAATCATCCTTCAACCCTAAGGCCGTCTCTAAGACTGGCCCTAAGGGCATCATGCAGTTCACCCGCAACACGGCCCGCGCTATGGGACTTAACGTGACCGATGGTGACGACGATGGGCGCTACAACCCAGAGTTAGCCATTGACGCTGGCGCTAAGCTGCTTGCCAGTCTCGTTAAGAAGTACAATGGGGATGAGCTTAAAGCGGCCCTAGCGTACAACCAAGGGGAAGGCCCAGCGGGTGCTCCCCAGCTCCAAGCGTACGACAAGGGCGACTTCGGGTCTATCTCCGAGGAAGGGCGCAACTACATGCGCAAGCTGCTGGACGTGGCTAAGAGTCCCAACTCTGGCGCACTGGAGGCGTTCGGCGGTATCACCCCAAAGGGTAAAGGGATTCCCGCAGAGGATGCCTTCAAGGGCATCGCTAAGGCTGGCAAGGTAGGTACTGAGCTGCCGGAGTCCCATGGGTTCGACGTTGAGGGTGTAGCGCAGGAGGCACCCAACACTCCGTACGCTAAGGACTTCTGGGAGAAGACCGGGACGACTCTCGACGAGTATAACGCTCGGTCAACCTTCTTCGGTTTCGGTGATGCTGCTGAAGCTCAGATTCAGAACTCCACATTAGGTGTGGCCTTCCGTGCTGCGCGTGCTGACGATGGGTACGATGTGTTCAAGGACACGATGACCCCGACTCGCTGGAACTCTTACGTCCCCTCCAAGGAAGACTTACAGAAGCTGCGAGACTCCGGGTTACCTCCGAGTTACTACGGTGTGGTGACTGGTGGTGACGGCGAGAACTGGGATGCGCTCATCAAGCTGGCCAAGGATAACTTCGAGGCTGACCAACGGGCTGCTGAGGCTGGTACTGGTGCGAAACTTGCCGCTGGTATTGTAGGTGCTGGTGTAGACCCACTCAGTTATGTACCTCTGGTCGGTGTGGCCGGGAAGGGACTCAAGGTGGTCAATAAGGCCCTGCGAGTAGGTGTACAGGCTGGAGCGCTCAGTGTTGCCTCTGAAGGTATCCGTACGTCAGTCGCTGGTGGCGAAGCTCACTACGCTGATGCGGCACTTGGTGGGTTACTGTTCGGTGCTGGCATGTCTGCCCTTAGTGACGCTGTGGCCGCTGGCATTCGTAAGGCTCGTGGAGTAGACTCCGTGAATGAGTTCGCTGGTCCAGCACTCCGCATGGAAGCGCGAGAGACTGCCATCAACACTGGTGGTCACGACACCTCGACACTACCTCCAGAGAACTTCTCGTTCGAGCAGAACCATAGCGGTGTTCCGTTTGCCGACCACCCGACCGAAGAGGGCGCAGTGGTTCTGGCCAATGGTTCCATCCTGAGCGACACCAACCCACTTAACCCAAGGACTCAGCGTGACTTCGCAGAGATTGACCCAGAGCGTGCAGCTCCCGGTATCAAGCTAGGTGGGTTCACTGAGATTGGCCTGAAGACCTTAGGGTCCAAGGATGCTGGTGTTCGTGCAATCGCTCAGGACCTCGTGCGCTCTCCAACGGGGATGCAATCAGGGTCTAGTGGTAAGTTCGGTGCTACCGCTTCGGATATCCACGAGCGTCTCCACGCGACTGACCAAAGGATGTACAACCAGCTGTATGACGCTGTTGATCGTGCCATGAAGGACCCAGAGTTCTCCGTGGGTGAGCAGAAGATGTCACGCAGAGCCATCCGTCAGGAAGTCTACAAGCGTGCTGCCTTGGCGATTGAGCGTCCAGAGTTACAGGCCGATTTGACCAAAGGCGAACGTGAGGTGATGGACCTGCTGAAAGAGCACTTCGACACCAAGCGTGAGCTGATGGAACAGCCGGGTATCTTCGGTAACGCCAACGCCGTGAGCATCTTCCCCGGTAGTCGCCACAAGGGCACCTACGTACCTAACGTGTACGACAGGGGTGCTAAGGAGCTGATGGCTCAGAAGCTGGGTGGACCTGAGGGACTCCAACAGGCTATCGCTCAGAGCTGGCTTACCAGTTACCGAGTGCGGCCTGAGGTCAAGGCTCGTGTTGATGAGTACCTGATGGAACTCAATGGCTACAAGTCGGTTGACCAAGTGACACCTGAGGTGGTCCAGAAGCACGCTATGGACAAGGCTTACGGTATCAGCCACACTGAGGACTTCACGGCGTCCAGTGTCATTGACGACAACATCACAGGTCTGGTCGGTATCGAGAACAACTCGTTCCTTGAGGCCCGTAACATGTTCGACAGCGACCTTCCGGTTACCTTACCGGATGGGTCGACCTTCAGTGTCAACGACCTGAGGGACTTCGACATGGCACGGATTATCCCAGCGTACGACCGTCGAGTTAACGGTGATATCTCCATCATGGGCGGTAGTGGTAAGACCACGAAGCAGCTCAAGGACGAAATCATGGCGTTAGACAAGCGGGCCGAACGTAAGGGACAACTGAAGGGCGAAGTGGAAGCACTGAAGGATACCGTTAAGATTCTCACTGGACGTGCTCGCCGTAACAACGATACAGCCTTTGAGACCGCCATGCGTACCCTGAACGACCTAGCGTTCTTCGCTAAGAACTTCTACATGGGTCCGCAGAACCTCACAGAGATTGCTGGGATGTTGGCTAAGGGTAACGTTAAGGCGATGCTACACGGTATCCCAACGTTGCGTGACCTAGCCACCAGAACCTCTCCGGTGTCTGGTAGTGAACTCCGTGAACTCCATGGGGCACTGTTCGGTAAGGAACTCGACCAGTTAATCCGTCCGGGACGTGAGGACATCGTACAGCGAATCCGTGAGGCTTCCGATACCAGTGGAGCCATGGCGTCAGTCATTGGTACCATCAAGTTCGGCACTCAGGAGCTGTCGGCTCGTTCTCCTTGGACCAAGATGCTGAACGGTACGGCTAACTACATTCTGGACACCGCCCGTCAGGGTGTGCTCGGTGATGTGGCTGGTGCGGCCCTAGGCGGTAAGGGCTCCAAGTTTGGCAAAGAGAACTTCCTCAAAGCTGCCTCTATCAGTCCTGAGCAGTGGAAGGGTATCAAGCAACTCTTTGTCGACCACGCGACTCGTGACGCTAACGGTCAGTTCACCATCAAGGACAAGAAGGCTTTCAGTCAGGACCCGAGAGCGATGGACCTGTGGCGTCTTGCCGATAAGGTTGCCGACGAGACCATGCTGAGACCTCACAAGGTATCCCAGCAGGATTCCAAGGCGTACGGTGCTGGTGTCAAGATGGCTATGCAGTTCAAGAACTTCACCATCAAGTCACTCAACGCTAAGTTCATCCGGTCCTTCTACGAGGGCTACAAGAACAACCGAGCTATCGACATGGCGTTGACCCACGTGTTGTCTCTGGGTATCGCTGGGACTTACTTTGCGATGCAGGCCCATGTGAAGGCTTACGGACTCCAAGAGTCCCAGCGTAAGGACTACCTGAAGAAAGCACTGAACCCGACCATGCTGGGCTACGCAGCGTTGACTCGAAGTTCCCACACTGGTGCCCCGCTGTCCATCGTCTCGATGATGGCAGGTGCCGCTGGGTTCCAAGACGCTAACATGCTGCGCTCCACCATCTTACCTAAGGAGGAACAGTTCCAGAAGAAAGACGGGGCGTCCAAGGGTCGAGCAGAGTCAAGCAACCTTGCTGGCAACTTGGGGTCTCAGGTCCCAGCTCTGGGTTACGTAGGGAACGTCATTGCGACCGCCAAGAACGCCTACGGTGTTGCTACAGCACCCAACAAGCCTACTGAGCGTGACTACATGACTGGCCTGATGAACTCCACTAAGGAGCTTGTCCCGAACGACCCACTGACCCAGCAGCTCATCATGAAAATCTATGAGGCTAATGGGGTCACCATCAAGCAACAGCCGAAGCCTAACTAATTAGGACACACTATAGGGAGACCCGACGGTTTCCCTTCTCATTCAACTAAAGGAGGTCACAATGGACCAAGACATTAAAACAGTCATTCAGTACCCAGTAGGGGCCACTGAGTTCGACATCCCGTTCGACTACCTGTCCCGTAAGTTTGTCCGTGTGTCGCTGGTAGCTGACGACAACCGCAGACTGCTGAGTAACATCACTGAGTACCGCTACGTGTCTAAGACCAGAGTGAAGCTCCTTGTGGAAACTACTGGGTTCGACCGTGTGGAAATCCGCAGGTTCACCTCAGCGTCTGAGCGAATCGTTGACTTCAGTGATGGCTCGGTTCTCCGCGCTGCTGACCTTAACGTATCTCAGATACAGTCGGCACATATCGCAGAGGAAGCACGCGATGCGTCACTTATGACAATGCCTCAGGATGATGCTGGTAACCTTGATGCACGTAACCGTAGAATCGTTAGACTGGCTCCGGGTATCAACGGTACAGATGCAGTCAATAAGAATCAGCTGGATACAACTTTGGGTGAGGCTGGTGGCATACTTTCGGACATGGAAGAGCTTGATGCCGAATTTCGTGAGTACCTTAACAAGTTCGCGGAGGATACAGCCCTTGTTAGAGGTGTTGCGTGGGTGTATAACAATGGGAGCGCTGTAGGGGGCGAACAGGTTATCACTATTAATAAACCAACCACCGTGTTCGCCGTTCCATATCTTGAGGTAAATGGCTGTCGACAAGAGTTAAACTATCACTTTGAGTTCAACTTATCTACCCAACAGTTAACCCTAGCACAACCACTCCAAGCGGGAGATTTTCTCGTGGCGCAGACCACAGAATCTAAGGTCCCGCTTGAGGACCTCCTATCTTCAACCGCAGGAGCTAGTACCATTGGTACAACCAGCGGTGAGACGGTACAGGCCGTGCTGGACAGGTCATAATCCATATTCGCCAATCAAGGAGGCTACATGTTACCAAAATTTAATCAGCCGAAAGGCTCAACCATTGGTGTGCTCAAGGATGGGCGCACTATTCAGGAGGCATTCGACTCCCTAGGCTACCTTGGGGTGGCCGTTCTTTCACCCGCCAATTACGGTGCCAAAGGTGATGGTAAAGCGGACGATACGATTCCACTGCGGCAATGCGTTCAGGATGCGTGCGCCTTGGGTGGCCGCGTTGTCGGTACTGTTGGTGCTGAGTACAAAATCTCAGGGACCATTGCGGGAACCGTAGGAGACGGTAAGTACGTTGAGCTGGACTTCACAGGTTCTAAGTTTACGCCCACCACTGATGCCGCTGTCATGACCATAACTGGTGTTGCGACCTCCCCAGTAGCTGAGGTAACCGTCGAGGTTGTCTCGGTGAACTTAGGTAATGGCTCCACCAACACGATTGCGATGAAGGTAACAGCTCCTGGCGGACACTCATTCACCAAGAAGGGTGAGATTGGCAAGGCATGGTCTCCGGTGCTGTGCCTGAACAACGACCTGTCCACTCAGTATGCAGGTGAGCCGTTCGTCGTAGGACTCGTGGAATCGTCTACAGTGTTCTACACCACCAGCGTATTCACCGAGTTGTACATGGGGACCAGCCTCAAGGTAATCCGCGTGCCGACCACTCAGGTTGTCGTGAAGGGTCTCGATGTTGAGTCCGAGTGGACTACCGGATGGAAGGCCAGTACGTTGACCTTAAGCGGACTGCTGCGACCGTTCGTGTACAAGCCTAAGTGTAAGAACATCAACGGACCGTTCGTGAACCTGACTGGTTGCTACGGTGCCACTGTGTTCCTACCTGAAGGTGACAACCTGCGAAATGCTCCGTCTGAAGGTGCCTACGGGTACTTCGTGAATGACTCGGCGAGCTTCGGTTCCACCATCTACGGCATTAACTGTACGAACGCCCGTCATGCGTACACAACGTCTTCACCTCGTAGTGAGCCTACGGATGACAAGTGGTGGTTGAAGGGACGCACCTTGTTCTCAGAGATTACCAACGGTCTGGGCACAGGGTGCCATAACGCCTTCGACACGCACTCACCTTCTTACGGAATCAAGTTCACTAACTGCCGAGCAGTGGGTGACTTCCGTGGTGTGGACACTGGAGGGGCTGGCTTCCAGATTCGAGGAGACCGTAGCTCACTGGTTGACTGTACGGCGATTAACAGCAAGATTGGCGCTGCGTTCACAGCTGTGAACATCTCTGGTAACTCTGAGTTGTACATCTCAGGGTTCACCTATGAGGGTCCAGCAGGACACTTAGCGTTATCCCTGTCAGGCAAAGCTGGTCAAGTCAACCGTGTAACCATCTCGGACAGCCGCTGGAAAACTCTGGGACAGTACGCGACCGCTATCACCAACGTTGAGGTATCCGCAAGTAACGTTGAGGCTGTTGTGGACTCAGCGACCACTGCGTCTGCTGCGTGGCGTATCGGTGAAGGAGCAACCCTACGTACCCGTGGAGGTGCAGCTCGGTTCTCTGCTGGCTCAGGGCACTCCGTGATTAGTCTGGCAGCGTCTGGAGCAAAGGTTGATGTTGGCGACCTCGAAGTCACCGGGTCTTCCTTCATGCAGTACCTGCTGGCGTCCTTGTCTCAGTACGCTGGTGATGTGTACATCGAGGCAGACCTTGATGGTGCCCTTCCGGGTAACCCTGTAGGTGGTGGTGGTACTGACCTTAAGGCGGCTGTAGTGTACACTGCTGGTAATAAGTTCCGTCGACCTCTGGCCTACCGTGCGTTGACTATTGGTAACGCCAACGGTAACAATCTGGGACTGAACTACTCAGGTCACGATGTTATCACTTGGGAAATCACAGCGACCGTCGCGGGAGCTAACGTCAACGGGATTACTCCGGGTGCATTCATTGGGCAGCAGCTGAACATTGGTAGCTCCCCAGCAAGCACTCAGCAGCTAATCATCAACAACGGCACCAACATTGCGATGGGACACGCAGTCACCCTTGAGGCTGGCCGTGGTGTTACCCTGTACTGGAACGGAGCTAACTGGCGGAGCGGTTCCGTCTAACTAAGGAGGTAACATGTTGTCCCTAGACTTCAACAACGAAGTTATCAAGGCGGCTCCCATTGCGGGGGTCGCTGGGGCTGATGGTGTAGCGAGGCTCTTCTGGGGCCTCTCACTCAACGAGTGGTTCTACGTCGCAGCAATCGCCTACACAGTGGTTCAGATTGGTGCCAAGGTAGTCGACAAAATCATTGACTGGAAGAAAGCTAATAAGGAGTAACATATGGACCTGATTAAGTTCCTTGAAATGTTAGACACTGAGATGGCTCAGCAGATGCTCATGGACCTGAAGAATCCCGAGAAGCGAACCCCTCAGCTGTACAACGCCATTGGTAAACTGTTGGAGCGCCATAAGTTCCAAATCTCTAAGCTGACCCCTGACGTTAACATCTTGGGCGGACTGGCTGAGGGTCTGGAGGCTTACAACTCAAAGGTTGGCGCTGATGGTCTGACAGACGACGATAAGTTCACCATACAGTGATATACTCAAGGTACTACTATATGTAGTGCCTTTATGGATGTCATTTAAGGAGGTAATATGGAAGGGCAATATTTGAGTGGCGGCTACTGGCGAGTCACTATAAACGGAAAGGTATACGGAGTACATCGATTACTATGGGAAGAAGCGAACGGTCCTGTACCGGATGGGTTCGTTGTGGACCATATAGACCGTAACCCGCTGAATAACGACCTGTCAAACTTGAGGGCCATCCCACGCGGTGCAAACGTGGCGAATACTACTGGTAGTCGGAAACTTCCTAAAGGGGTGTACTCCAGATTCGCTAAGAGAAAAGGCTGCGAAGTGTATTACGGGGATATTCGCATGGGTGGCCGTAAGGAGACCAAGGCACCTACTACGAATCTACAAGAAGTAGTGGAGTGGGCCAAACAAACCCACGCTAAAATGCTGGAGGAAACATATGGGATTTCTAACTTTTACTAAGAGAATCGTCCCGTATCTTGTGGCTATCATGGTGTTTGCCTTCGGGTGGCACTTGGGGTCGCAATCTACGGACGCTAAATGGAAGGAGGTAGTACAGAATGAATACGTTAAGAAGCAAACGGCTAGAGCTGAAACTCAGAAAGCGATTGACGCAGTATCGGCTAAGTACCAAGCAGACCTTGAGGGGCTGGAAGGCAGCACTGATAGGATTATTGCTGATTTGCGTAGCGACAATAAGCGGCTGCGCGTCAGAGTCAAACCTACCAGTGTCACCGCAGGACCAGACGGTCGATGCCTCGTTGATGGTTCCGTCGAACTACACGAAGCAACTGCTCGAAGTCTTATCGCAATAACCCAGAAGGCCGACCTCAAAGAGAAGGCCCTACAGGACACAATTCGCAAGCTGCAAGGGAAAGGAGGTGAACATTGAGTAACTCTCAGCAAGCCAAGAACGCCTTAATCATTGCGCAACTGAAGGGTGACTTTGTCGCCTTTCTCTTCGTGCTCTGGAAGGCCCTGAACCTGCCGGAACCAACCAAGTGTCAAATCGACATGGCCAAGTGTCTGGCAGACCCCAAGAACAAGAAGTTTATCCTTCAGGCTTTCCGTGGTATCGGTAAGTCGTTCATCACGTGTGCGTTCGTAGTGTGGACTCTGTGGCGTGACCCTCAGTTAAAGATACTGATTGTCTCAGCCTCAAAGGAACGTGCGGACGCTAACTCCATCTTCATCAAGAACATCATCGACTTGTTGCCTTTCCTGAGTGAGCTTAAGCCTCGCCCCGGTCAGCGTGACTCCGTGATTAGCTTTGATGTAGGCCCTGCCAAGCCTGACCACAGCCCGTCAGTTAAGTCTGTGGGTATTACGGGTCAGCTTACTGGTAGCCGTGCCGATATCATCATTGCGGATGACGTGGAGATTCCCGGTAACTCTGCAACTCAAGGTGCCCGCGAGAAACTCTGGACGTTGGTTCAGGAGTTCGCCGCACTGTTGAAACCTCTGCCGACTAGCCGTGTTATCTATCTGGGTACTCCTCAGACCGAGATGACGCTCTACAAGGAACTTGAGGACAACCGTGGGTACTCCACCATCATTTGGCCTGCGCAGTATCCTCGCTCCAAAGAGGAAGACCTGTACTATGGCGACCGTCTGGCTCCTATGCTCCGTAGCGAGTACGATGAGGACAAAGAGGGTCTCGGTAGTCAACCTACTGACCCGGTTCGATTCGACTCTATGGACCTTCAGGAACGTGAGGTGGAGTACGGCAAGGCTGGCTATACGCTCCAGTTCATGCTCAACCCGAACCTCAGCGACGCCGAGAAGTACCCGCTACGCCTCCGTGACGCTATCGTGTGCGGTCTACAGATGGACAAGGCCCCAATGCACTACCAGTGGCTGCCGAACCGTCAGAACCGCAATGAGGAGCTTCCTAACGTTGGCATGAAGGGTGACGAGATTTATTCCTTCCATACGGCATCAAGTAACACTGGTGCGTATCAGGGTAAGATTCTGGTCATTGACCCGAGTGGTCGCGGTAAGGATGAGACTGGCTGGTGCGTACTGTACACCCTCAACGGCTACATCTACCTGATGGACGCTGGTGGTACTCGTGGTTACGAAGAGAAGTCCCTTGAGTTCCTCGCTAAGAAAGCTAAACAGTGGCAGGTGCAGACTGTGGTCTTCGAGAGTAACTTCGGTGACGGTATGTTCGGTAACGTGTTCCAGCCTGTGCTCCTGAAGCATCACCCAGCGCAACTCGAAGAGATTCGTGCTCGTGGCATGAAAGAGGTCCGCATTTGCGATGCCCTTGAGCCTGTACTGGCGAGTCACCGCTTGGTCATCCGTGATGAGGTTATCCGACAGGACTACCAGACGGCACGTGATGCAGACGGTAAGCACGCTCTGAAGTACAGCCTGTTCTACCAGATGACCCGTATGAGCCGTGAGAAGGGCGCTGTGGCACACGATGACCGACTTGATGCATTAGCATTGGGTGTCGAGTTCCTACGCTCTACGATGCAGCAGGACGCTGTGAAGATAGAGGCTGAGGTACTTCAGGAGTTCTTGGAGCACCACATGGAGAAGCCACTGAGCAACATCTCCCAGTTCCGGGCCACCAGCAGCAACGGTGTGGACATCCGGTGGGAAGACGACGGGGACGACTCTATGTTCATCGCATGGTAAGGAGGTAATATGTTTGACGTGAGGTATGACCCGGATGTGCCGGGGTGCCTCTCTAACTCTAAGGGTGAGCAACTCGCAGTTCTACAAGGAGAATACTTCAAGTGGAACGGCGGGAGTGCTCATCGTATTGTATGGGAAGGCTTCAATGGTAGGATACCAGACGGTTACATGGTTGACCATATAAACCGCAACAAGCAGGACAATCGGATAGAGAACCTACGACTGGTCACTCGGTCCCAGAATGTCCATAACTCCAAGCGTGAGAGGGCTGATGGGATGCCCAAAGGAATTACAGCACGACAGCGGGACTTTAGGATTCTGGTCCATAAGGATTGTAAGAAGTACGTAAGGTACGCACCGACACTTGCGGAAGCCATAAAGGTCCGCGAGGAGCTTGTAGAGTCCTTGGGCCTGTCTGCATATTATGTCGATTCAGTCGCATAAGGATTCATTGGGCCACGGAAGGCCACTTTGAGGAAACTCCATGTATAACAGACACTTGGAATTAGGGCCCACTATAGGGAGAGACCCTTGAAGACTTACTATAAGACAACTTAAAGATTCATTCATATAGTTATTCACTTTAAGTTGTCTTATAGGCAGAGGGTAGTGATGATAATATCACCCTCTCACTATAAGACACTAAGAGCCAACATAAGGAGGACCTATGCGCTTATTGTTAACCTTACTGCGCCATAGGACTACTTGGCGATTTCTGCTGGTACTTGCTGGTGCCCTTGGGGCTTCACTGGTTACTCAGCAGCAACTCGGTGGACTGGAGACTCTCGTGTGCTCTCTACTCACTTGTAGCGATTAGGGTCTTCCTGACGCGCTAGGGATTCCGTAGTGATGCTTATCAGCATACACCACTCCATCCCTCTATAGTCAATACTTAAAGTTAACCTTAGGTGATTCACTGGGTATACCTACGGGTCTATGCACTGACCTGAGGACTACCTGAGGTTACCTTTAAGAATATTGCATAAAGTTCTGAGTGTACATCTCACAGTTTACACTTTTGGTTATCCCCCCGGTACCCTCCAGTTCACCCAAAGTAACCATGGGCCACCCTTAACCTTTGGTTAAACCTTAGGTGGGACCGATGGGGGAAACCTTAGGTGATACTATATGTAGTGGTGTGGGAGACCTTAGGATACTATATGTTGATGTCTCTGTGTCCCTATCTGTTGGCCCTCTTTAAGTAACAACCTGAGGTTAGACCTGAGGTCACCACCTTAGGACATCCTGGGGGTTAGACCTGAGACCATATTACCTTAGGTTCACCGTTTGACTAACGTTTAGCAGTGACTGTTAGTAGGTCACATTAGGAGAGTCGGTAAGTATCTCGTTTAGCAGTCCCTGAGACACTAAGAGCGGGACAAGATGATATCGGCGAGTCATCACTATAAGGCGATTGGTGGTCAGTGTCAACACCATAATCAATTAGGTCACACTATAGGGAGACACTTAAAGTATTACTATGAGACCATTACCAATAAGACCACTATCACTATAGGTCTACTTAAAGTTCAACTTAGGGTATTGACATTAGGTAACAGCTATGGTCTAATGGCTACCAGTTGAGAGACACGACGCTACCAACTACCTGAATACTTCGAGTTACCGGATAGATGCTGAAGGGTCTCAAGTAGCCATCAACCGGCATACGAAAGTGGTTGACTCAACGATGAACAAGTAGTAACGTAGTAAGCAAGCAGTAACTAGCAGCACCGCTCTTTAACAATATGGATTAGTCAAGTTGATATGTACACCATGACATTAGTGTTTAACTAGTGGTTACATTCAGGTCTCTGGCAAGGTACGTCCTGTCACCCTGAGAGTAGCCACGATGATAACCACTAACTGAAGGATATACACATCATGATTTACACCAAAGAGCCAGCTAACATCTTCTACATGTACGTATCAGCTGCACGTGCCGACCGCCCTGATGTGGTGAATCTTGCACGTCACAACCAACTCAAGCGTGATATCATGAACGGTCTTGGGATGTACGGTGAGATTGTACAGACAGGCATCACTGGGTATTTCCGCGAGGCTGGGCAAGCTGTAGCCACTGAGGAGCGCACCATCAAGGTGGCTTGCAGGACACGTGAAGAGTGCATTTGCTTGACACAGCTTGTTTGTCGAGCGCATCAGCAAGACTGTGCATTGGTCATCAAGTCACAAACGCACAGCGCCGCCCTTATGTCGTGCCCTGAGGGCCTAGCGTACAAAGCGGAGCGTCTCAACGGGTCACTGCAACAAGTGGATGAGCCTAAGGGTGAATGCTACAGCGTGGACGCTAACGGCATTATCTGGGAGGTGGTGTAATGGTTCACTATGGCATCACACGGGAGGACCTGAAGTATTACCGATTCGCTCTCGTGCATGGTAAACACCACGACTACCTAATGGCCCAACTAGCTCAAACCTATCGCACACGCAAGGTAATGTATGGTAACGCTGTTCGTAAGTAGCGTGTACGCCCTGATTGTCCTGTACTTTTTGCGGGACTTTCGCAAGGGTCTCAAGGTACACAAAGCATCTTTCAGTTACATGAAGTGGGGCGTGTTGCCTCGCTTTACTGTACGGCTACCTAATGGCCGCTTTAAGGCTAACAAAGTGGGGATATTCTATGTCGCCACACTAACAACCTAAGGAAAACCCGTATGAAAGTCGTTAAATTAAACTTTGCAGGCTGCACACTGGACGCCATCGTGGGGCACCCAGAGCATGAGGTACTATTCGTTGCCAATCAGGTGAACAAGGCCGCAGGTCTCGCTAACCAGAACATCGCCCACTACATCGCAAAAGGTGTTGCAAGTGGTGTCCGCCTAAGAGACTTAGGGGATAAATTATCCTGTAATGGTGAACTAAGGGAGCCGTCTGGTCGCTTAATGAGGGATACAACGTGGCTCATTGATGAACCAAACACCTACAAGGTTTTACTGAGAGGTCACTCGCCCAAGTCCGAACCGTTCCGCAAATGGGTAACCGAAGAGGTCCTACCAACCATCCGTAAGACAGGCAAGTACGACATAGCGCAGTCTACAACGGACACTGGTAAGCAACTCGCAGCGGAGTTCAGTGCACTCAGGGGAGAGCTTCAGGTACTAACTGCGGAGGTGAAGAGCTTGCGGGAAATCATCAAGGAACTCTCTGTAAATCGAGCACCTGTAGAAGTCGCTGAGTCTCCGTACATCGGTACCACTAAGGTGGCCGTATGTGACCGCATAGACAGCAGGACCCTGCGGGACGTGGCGGACTCAATGGGCCTGTCCACAGCGGTAGCCTCCAAGATGACTGGACGTGTGACGCTCAGTATCGAGCAGGCGCTAAGTAGTGAATGGCAGAAGACAGACGGCCGCAAGCTGGACACCTCAACGTCTCAGAAAGGCCGCTGCTGGAATCTGTACCCGAAGATATGGCTAGATGCTCGACTGAGCCGCGAGATGTATCGCAGCGCCATATCAAGGGTCCTTGAGAACGCCTTCTAAGTAATCCAATAACCTACCATACGGAAACAACCAAATGAACTACACCGATATGCAAGCACGCTTAGACGTCATCCGTAACCTGCCAATCTGTGAACTCGACAAGCGCCAGCCGCTGCTGGTTGCACTCATCGCAGACATTGTGAACTGTGAGACGTCCGACGGTGACGATACGGACAGCGATTGCGGTCTGGAAAGTCAAGACTACTGGCACACTTTGAGACTCAAGGCGCTAGATGCTGGCTTCTCACTGTTAGGTAATGGTCACTTCAGCGCAGCGTTTAAGCACGCACTGCTACCGGGCAAGGTCATTAAGGTTGGCTTTAAGAAAGAAGACTCAGGGGCCGCCTACGTGGCTTTCTGCCGGATGCATCAAGGCCGGGTAGGGATACCTAACGTCTATCACGTAGCGCGTCACGCTGGCTGCTATACGGTGGTACTTGATGAGCTGGAACCATGCAAGCGCAGCAGTAACCACTTGCACGACCACTACGCAGACCTCGCGTATTACTTTGTCGAGTGTGACTATGAGCCTGAGGAGCACCACCAGAAGGACTTACCATTCATCGAGACGTGCCAGATGATTAGGGACTTCTTCTGTGGGATTGCGTCCTTCGATATGCACAGCGGAAACATCATGTTCACCAAAGACGGCAAGCCAATGATTACCGACCCGGTGTCATTCTCAGCGGACCGGGACCGGGAGCCTTTCTCGCTGGAACCTGAGGACCTGCTCGCTGAGATTGAGCAAATAGCGCACGACAAGATGATTGAACGCTGTAAGCGCAACAAGGCTAAGCGAGACCGTGACAGCACGTTGTGTCGCGCCCGTAGGGCCAACAACAAGGCCCGCAGAAACCGCGCCAAAGCGTTTGCTAGACGTCGGAAGGAGCGCGAAAAGCGTGACGCTGAGATTTTAAAAGAGGGCCTAGCGAAAATCGAGGAGCGGGTATTGGCGTGGCACATGGGACCGGGCCTAGCCATACAGCAGGGCAAGCCGTTGCCAATCGACAACTACCTTCAGGGTAGACTTATGGGTTAGCAAGGTGTATCTTAGGTGTCTCTCACGCAAGAGGCACCAATAGATAAACTTTATTCACAAAGAGGCACACAATGAACGCATTAAACATTGCACGTAATGACTTCTCCGATATTGAACTAGCCGCTATTCCGTACAACATCCTCAGTGAGCACTACGGGGACAAGCTGGCACGTGAGCAGTTAGCACTGGAGCATGAAGCGTACGAGCTGGGAGAACAGCGTTTCCTGAAGATGTTAGAACGTCAGGTGAAAGCGGGTGAGTTCGCTGATAACGTGGCCGCTAAACCGCTGGTCTTGACGTTACACCCTCAGCTGACCAAGCGCATTGACGACTGGAAGGAGGAGCAAGCAAGCGCACGTGGTAAGAAGCCTCGCGCGTACTACCCGATTAAGCACGGTGTTCCCTCTGAGTTGGCCATTAGTATGGGCGCTGAGGTGCTCAAAGAGAAGCGAGGAGTGTCCAGTGAGGCAATCGCACTGCTTACCATTAAGGTAGTCTTAGGGACGCTCACAGACGCCTCAAAGGCCACAATCCAGCAGGTGTCCTCACAGTTAGGTAAGGCCCTTGAGGATGAGGCCCGCTTCGGTCGTATCCGTGAGCAGGAAGCCGCCTACTTCAAGAAGAACGTAGCGGACCAGCTGGACAAGCGTGTAGGCCACGTGTACAAGAAGGCTTTCATGCAGGTCGTCGAGGCCGATATGATTTCCAAAGGGATGCTGGGCGGCGACAACTGGTCGAGCTGGAAGACCGACGAGCAGATGCACGTGGGCACTAAGCTGCTTGAGCTACTCATCGAGGGCACTGGTCTGGTGGAAATGACCAAGAACAAGATGGCCGATGGCTCCGACGATGTTACCAGTATGCAGATGGTCCAGCTGTCTCCGGCCTTCGTGGAACTCCTGAGCAAACGAGCGGGCGCACTCGCAGGTATCAGCCCGATGCACCAGCCGTGCGTGGTCCCTCCGAAACCTTGGGTTGAAACCGTAGGTGGTGGCTACTGGTCAGTCGGTCGTCGCCCGCTGGCGCTGGTGCGTACCCACTCCAAGAAGGCGCTCCGCCGCTACGCTGACGTGCACATGCCAGAGGTATACAAGGCGGTAAACCTCGCGCAAAACACGCCGTGGAAGGTGAACAAGAAGGTGCTGGCGGTAGTCAACGAGATTATCAACTGGAAGCACTGCCCGGTAGGTGACGTCCCAGCGATTGAACGCGAAGAGTTGCCACCACGCCCAGACGATATCGACACCAATGAGGTGGCACGTAAGGTATGGCGTAAGGAGGCAGCAGCGGTCTACCGTAAGGACAAGGCCCGCCAGTCTCGCCGTTTGTCGATGGAGTTTATGGTCGCACAGGCCAACAAGTTCGCTAACCACAAGGCCATCTGGTTTCCTTACAACATGGACTGGCGCGGGCGTGTGTACGCTGTGAGTATGTTCAACCCGCAGGGCAACGACATGACCAAGGGTATGCTGACGCTGGCCAAAGGTAAGCCAATCGGTCTCGATGGGTTCTACTGGCTGAAGATTCACGGCGCAAACTGTGCAGGTGTCGACAAGGTTCCCTTCCCTGAGCGCATAAAGTTCATCGAAGAGAACGAGGGCAGCATTCTGGCGAGCGCAGCGGACCCGCTGAATAACACTTGGTGGACCCAGCAAGATTCGCCATTCTGTTTCTTGGCGTTCTGCTTCGAGTACGCAGGTGTTAAGCACCACGGCCTGAATTACAACTGCTCGCTGCCGCTGGCGTTCGATGGGTCCTGCTCTGGGATTCAGCACTTCAGCGCGATGCTCCGCGATTCCATCGGTGGTCGTGCCGTTAACCTGCTGCCTTCTGATACCGTGCAGGATATCTACAAGATTGTGGCCGACAAGGTTAACGAGGTGCTCCACCAGCACGCGGTCAACGGGTCTCAAACGGTGGTCGAGCATATTGCTGATAAAGAGACTGGCGAGTTCCGCGAGAAGGTAACGCTGGGTGAATCCGTACTGGCTGCTCAGTGGTTGCAGTATGGCGTGACCCGTAAGGTCACTAAGCGTTCGGTCATGACGTTGGCATATGGTTCCAAAGAGTTCGGCTTCCGCCAGCAAGTTCTTGAGGATACCATCCAGCCTGCTATTGACAATGGCGAGGGCCTGATGTTTACGCACCCTAACCAAGCGGCTGGCTACATGGCCAAGCTGATTTGGGACGCTGTGACTGTGACTGTAGTGGCCGCCGTGGAAGCAATGAACTGGCTGAAGTCTGCCGCTAAACTGCTGGCCGCTGAAGTCAAGGACAAGAGGACCAAAGAGGTGCTACGTAAGCGCTGCGCAATCCACTGGGTAACACCAGACGGCTTCCCGGTGTGGCAAGAGTACCGTAAGCAGAACCAAGCCCGCCTGAAGCTGGTCTTCCTCGGTCAGGCCAACGTCAAGATGACGTACAACACTGGGAAGGACTCCGAGATTGATGCTCACAAGCAGGAATCCGGCATCGCTCCCAACTTTGTCCACTCACAGGACGGTAGCCACCTGCGCATGACCGTAGTGCACGCCAACGAGGTCTATGGGATTGACTCCTTCGCGCTCATTCACGACTCCTTCGGGACCATTCCGGCAGACGCTGGGAATCTCTTCAAGGCAGTCCGTGAGACGATGGTCAAGACCTACGAGGACAACGATGTGATTGCTGACTTCTACGACCAGTTCGCTGACCAGCTGCACGAGTCTCAGCTCGACAAGATGCCCGCTGTCCCTGCCAAAGGTGACCTGAATCTGCGCGATATCTTGGAGTCTGACTTCGCGTTTGCGTAAGGTCTCAGGCAATTAGGACACACTATCAGGAACATACTCAAGGTCATCATTCGGTGGCCTTCATGAATGTCCCTTACTATCGCAATCAGGAGCAACACCATGCATCAGAACACAATCAACTTTGAGCGCACCCGTGAACGTCAGCAGACCGAGGGTTACATCCCTAAGGGCCGCAAGCTGAACAAGACTAAGCGCGGTGGTGGCGTGAAGGGTTCCTTCCGTAACGCGAAGGGAGACAGTGTTGTTAACCAAGAGAAATACTTCGTAGGAGCGTAACAAATGGCTACGGAAAAAAGATGGCTTTTCGATGGGAGCACCTCACAATGGTCTCGTTTAGGTGCAGCGGAGCGCAGACTACTGGATACGACAGGACTGCACGTGGTCATGCTTGACGACCCATTCACTAACACCGTGCTGTTCAACGTATTCGAGCCACGCGGGTCGCTTCTAATAAGCAAGCGGTTCAGCCACTGGTCGATTGACTCAGCGTCAGACTGGCTGGCAAAACTCGCAGCTGACTACTCAAGCTGGCAGTAATTAGGTCACACTATAGGCAGACTCAAGGTCATCGGATTCCGGTGGCCTTTATGATTGCTTATTGCACACTAAATGAACACTACACTTCGGAGATATCATCATGATGAACATTAAGACTAATCCATTTAAGGCCGTATCGTTCGTTCGCTCTGCTATCGAGAAGGCGCTGGAGACTTCCGGTTACCTCATCGCAGACACTAAGCACGATGGTGTACGCGGGAACATTTGCGTAGACAACACGGCCAACGCAGCGTGGCTCAGCCGGGTCTCCAAGACCATTCCGGCACTTGAGCACCTCAACGGTTTCGACCATCGCTGGCAGAAGTTACTGAAAGATGACCGCTGGATTTTCCCGGATGGTTTTATGCTGGATGGTGAACTCATGGTCAAAGGAGTGGACTTTAACACCGGGTCTGGACTGCTGCGCACCAAGTGGCTCAAGAAGGGCAACATGCAGTTTGACATCGGTGGTCCATACGAGCACTGGGCGTCTGAGATGAAGGGCCTACCATTCGCGCTCCACCCTAACCACCTCAAAGTTGTACTCTACGATATCATTCCACTTGACATTATCGAGTCCGGTGATGACTACAGCGTGATGACCCTCCTCCGCCTTGAGCACGTCAAGGTTGCCTTACCAATCCTGCAAGACCACTTCCCTGAAGTCGAGTGGTGCCTCTCGGAGTCCCATGAAGTTTACGACATGGACGAACTCGAAGCGCTGTATCGACAGAAACGTGAAGAAGGTAACGAAGGTCTGGTGGTCAAGGACCCTCAGGGCATCTATAAGCGCGGCAAGAAGTCCGGCTGGTGGAAGATGAAGCCAGAGAATGAAGCTGACGGTATAGTTGTGGGCCTCAACTGGGGAACTCCCGGTCTTGCCAACGAGGGCAAGGTGATTGGCTTCGAGGTTCTCCTTGAGTCTGGCCGAGTCGTGTCCGCTAACAACATCTCTCAGGCACTTATGGAAGAATTTACCAAGCGCGTCAAAGAGTACACCACCGAGTGTAACGCCAACGAAGCTGGGTGTTGGTACATGAACCCGTACGAGGGATGGGCGTGCCAAATCAAGTACATGGAGGAAACCCCAGACGGTTCTCTGCGTCACCCGTCGTTCGACAAATGGCGTGGCACTGAGGCTGACCCTACCACCAAGATGTAATTAGGACCCACTATAGGAGACACCAAATGTCTATCAACCTGATTCTAATCATCGTGTTCATCCTCGCGGCTATCGTGTGGTCAATGAACGACGAGCCACCAAAAGGAGCATAACCATGCGCTTACACTTCAATAAATCCAACGGTATCTTCTCGGTTCGCCGTGAAGACCGCAGCACTGTAGCAGCCACCGAGCGCCACGGTAAGATTCCACGTATCGGCGACACCTTCGAGCTGGCACCCAGTGTCCACATCTTGGTTACTCGCGGTCTCTACGAATTGGCTCAGACTAAGAGCCGTCCTTTCGTACCCGTTGTGGTAACCAAGTGGCCACGTCTGCGCCTGTTCTGGGAGCGCATCAAGGAGGTCGTAAATGACTGAGCGTGAAATTCAAGTGGTGAACCTGCTAGTCGAACGGAATGTTGACCTAGAGGATTCCGCAGTGTGCGGTGAGATTAATTGCGACAAGGTTTCCTGCAAGGATTGCCCTTTAAATACCGAAGTTTCAACCCTTGGGGAGGTACGAGCTATGGATGACCGCAAGGAAGTAGAGCCAGAGGGAATTGCTAAACCTGAGGTGGTGGTATCGACCTTCTGTGAGGCGTGCTCGTTTGATGACGACCGTTACCCACACACCTGTAAGTCAAAGGTGGTACAGTCAGGAACTATCTGCACAGCCTGTGGTACCCGTGACGAGAACCACGTGAAATCCTGCCCGAACCATCATGACAAAAAGTCTGACGCTGTGAAGTCCCCGAGTCATTACCAGCTGTTCGAAGGCGTCGAGGCCATCGAGGTGATTGCTCGCAGCATGACCCAAGAGATGTTCAAAGGGTACTGCCTCGGGAACATCCTCAAGTACCGCCTGCGGGCTGGGAAGAAGTCCGAGCTGGCAACCTTGGAGAAAGACATGGCGAAGGCCACTTTCTATCTGGAGCTGTACACCAAGCACAAGGGTCTGTGTTATGACGCCAAGTGACTGTATAGACCATGGTAAGAAGGGCACCTACTATAGTGCCTACTGTAAGCGACTCGGTAAGAACATCGGTCTACACAGGCAGGTTCTTGCTGAGAAGCTAGGAATAAACGTGGAGGACATGGACGGTGTGGCGATGCACTTGTGTGACAACAAGCGCTGTATAAACCCTGACCACTTAGTGTTGGGCACGCAATCTGAGAACATTCTCTCAGCACACTCGAACGGTCTTGTCCCACGTAACCAACCTACCAACAGACTCAGTGAGGACCTTAGGGTATTAATCCGTGAGAGTGACTTAGGGACGCGGGAGTTGGCTAGGAGTCTTGGCATACACCACTCCACGGTAAGTAGGATTCGTAATGGAAAGTCCAAGTGAGTGGGCAAGAAAGATGTACGAGAAGACGCTCGACCCTGCGTACATCACCCTGTATAACATGTGGAAGGAGCGAGAAGATGCAAAAGTTCGTCGTAACGGTCGAGACAGCTAACGCATCGTACGAACTCCCGGTACACGCTGGGTCTCTTGATGAGGCCCTCGAAGTTGCCGAGGCGGAGTACGAAGAGTTAGGCCAAGTGACTCGGGTACGACCGGATACTAATTTCGGGTTCGACCTGTAATCATTAGGACACACTATAGGGACACAGGTTGTCCCTCTTTCTGTTATAAACCAAAGGAGATTCACCATGGCATTCGCTAAGAAGAAAATTTACACCACCAAGATTGGTACCTGTGAGCCGTACGCTTACTTCAACAAGCCGGACTATGGCGGTGAGGGTTTTGAGAACCCACGCGGTACCTACAAAGGTTCCGTAACGTTCAAGAACGAAGACTGTCAGGAGCTGGTAGACCTCATCGTTAAGACCCACGAGGAAAACTACGCTGCTCGTCTGGAAGCACACGAAGCGAATCCACCGAAGGTCCAGAAGGGTAAGAAACCCCTGAAGCCATACGAAGGCGACATGCCGTTCTTCGACAATGGCGACGGTACCACCACGTTCAACTTCAAGTGCTACGGTTCGTACGAGGACAAGAAGACTGGCGAGACCAAGAAGATTGTTCTGGGTGTAGTTGACGCCAAGGGTAAACGCATCCAAGACGTACCAATTATTGGCGGCGGCTCCAAAGTGAAGATTCGCTTCTCTCTGGTACCGTACGGATGGTCTGCGGTAGCTGGCGCTTCCGTTAAGTTGCAGCTGGAAGGCGTGATGCTGGTCGAACTGGCTACCTTTGGTGGTGGCGAAGACGACTGGGCTGATGAAGCCGTAGAAGGTGGTTACGAAGCGGACGAACCTCGCAGCCGTAAACCTCAGGAAGACCCGGAAGACTGGTCTGGCGAGGAAGAGGCTGACGAGGGTGAAGCCGAAGAAGACGATGACTTCTAATGGCTGGCTACGGAGCCAAAGGGATTCGGAAGGTGGGTGCCTTCCGGTCTGGCCTTGAGGACAAGGTATCCAAGCAGTTAGAATCAAAGGGCGTCACGTTCGACTACGAATTGTGGCGCATCCCTTACGTTATTCCTGCGAGTGACCACCTTTACACTCCAGACTTCTTGTTGCCCAACGGTATCTTCGTGGAGACTAAGGGTCTCTGGGAAGCCGAGGACCGCAAGAAGCACCTACTGATTCGTGAGCAGCACCCGGAGTTAGACATTCGGCTAGTGTTCTCTTCGAGTCGCACTAAGATTTACAAAGGGTCACCAACCAGTTACGCTGAGTGGTGTGAGAAGCATAACATCTTGTTTGCCGACAAATTGATTCCCGTAGACTGGCTGAAGGAGCCGAAGCGTGATGTACCGTTCGGCAAGTTCAAACAGAAGAAAGGAGCAAAGTAGTATGGCCAAAGTTCAATTCACTAAGCGCAAGGAGACCTCTCAGATTTTCGTTCACTGTTCCGCCACAAAGGCAACCATGGACATCGGAGTCCGTGAGATTCGCCAGTGGCACAAAGAGCAGGGCTGGCTGGACGTTGGGTATCACTTCATCATCCGACGTGATGGCACCGTTGAGGCGGGCCGAGACCAAGACGCCGTAGGGTCCCACGTCAAGGGGTACAACTCGACTTCTGTCGGTGTGTGTCTGGTGGGCGGTATTGACGCCAAGGGTAACCCTGAGGCAAACTTCACGCCAGCCCAAATGCAGTCTCTGCGTTCACTGCTGGTAGAACTGAAGGTGCAATACTCTGGGGCCGTTCTGATGGCACACCACGACGTAGCACCTAAAGCCTGCCCGAGCTTCGACTTGAAGCGCTGGTGGGAGAAGAACGAACTGGTCACTTCTGACCGTGGGTAAACATTAGGGCACACTACAGGGAGACAATTACGTTTCCCTGTTGTCGCTTGAGGAGATTACTTTATGAGCAAGTTCAAAGAACACTTTGACCCAATCCCGTTCCTAGCGTATGCACTGCTGGGATTGTGGGCGCTGTCCTTCGTGGGCTCGTTTATCATTTCATGCATCAACGGTACATCGTTATGAGTTACGGAGACAGTCAAGAAGATGGTCAGGAGAGTATCTTCCTGTTCCACGCTCCGTGCGAAAACTGTGGTTCTTCTGATGGTAACTCAGTGTACTCTGACGGGCATGAATATTGCTTCGTGTGTCAACACCGAGTGAGAGGCTCAGAGGAACGTACCGAAAAGTTATCATCGAGAAGACCCAAAGGAGGGAATTACGGGATGAATACACAAGGTTCAGGCTTATTGGTATTCGGCGAGAGTGACGGTCGGTACACTGACCTGACCGCTCGCGGTATCTCAAAGGCGACATGCCAGAAGGCTGGCTATTGGGTCGCCAAGGTCAGAGGGACTGCCTATCAGGTGGCCGACTATCGTGACCAGAATGGCTCCATCGTCTCTCAGAAGTTGCGGGACAAGGAGAAGAACTTCTCTACCAGAGGGTCCCACAAAGGGGATGCACTGTTCGGTAAGCACCTATGGAATGGTGGCAAGAAGATTGTCATCACCGAGGGTGAAATCGACATGTTAACCGTGATGCAACTTCAGGACTGTAAGTGGCCTGTGGTTTCTCTCGGTCACGGTGCGTCAGCCGCTAAGAAAACTTGTAGTGCAAACTACGAGTATTTCGATAGCTTCGACCAGATTATCCTGATGTTCGACATGGATGACCCCGGTCGTGCAGCTGTAGAGGAAGCCGCTCAGGTTCTCCCTCCCGGTAAGGTACACGTAGCGGTGCTGACCGAGAAGGATGCCAATGAGTGTTTACTAAAAGGTAAGGGCAAGGAAGTGCTCGACCAGATATGGAACGCAGCACCTTGGGTGCCCGATGGTGTCATTGGTGCGATGTCCATGAAGGACAGAGTGCGAGAGGCCATGACCAGCGAGCAGAGCGTGGGATACCTTTTCTCGGGATGCCCGGGACTGAATGACCGAACCTTGGGTGCACGTGGTGGCGAAGTCATCATGGTCACTTCTGGGTCAGGAATGGGTAAGTCTACGTTCGTTCGCCAGCAGGCCCTAGGGTTCGCCAGAGGGCAAGGACTGCGGGTAGGCATGGCGATGCTTGAGGAGTCCGTAGAGGAGACCATGGAGGATGTCCTAGGGATTGCCAACGGCATCCGCTTACGGCAGCAGCCTCGGGAGTTCAAGCAGAAACTCATTGAGGACGGCACGTATGATGAGTGGTTCGATGAGCTGTATGGCTCCGACCAGTTCCACCTCTACGACTCCTTTGCGGAAGCTGAGGTGGACCGCCTGCTGGCCAAGCTGCACTACATGCGCACAGGGTTGAACTGTGACGTAATCATTCTGGACCACATCTCAATCGTAGTGTCAGCCTCGGAGGAATCCGATGAGCGCAAGATGATTGACCGACTCATGACCAAGCTGAAAGGGTTCGCTAAGTCAACCGGAGTGGTACTTATTGTTATTTGCCACCTGAAGAACCCGGAGAAAGGTAAAGCTCACGAAGAAGGACGTGCTGTTTCCATTACTGACCTGCGTGGGTCTGGGTCTCTGCGCCAACTCTCTGATACTATCATTGCCCTTGAGCGTAATCAGCAAGGGGACATGCCTAATCTTGTCCTCCTTCGTATTCTCAAGTGTCGCTTTAATGGTATTGGCGTTGGCATTGCGGGATACATGGAGTACAACGAAAAGACCGGACTCCTTGAACCGTCTAGCTACACTGGCGGAGAAGGAGAGGGAGATACTGGCTGGGAAGGCCACGAAGAAGACGACTACTAAACGTAAATGCAATGGGGCGTACTGCTGGTGCGCCTCTGACCCTGATTATCAATAACTGAAAGGAGAACCACCATGTTTAAACTCATCGAAACTTTAGGCCGTCTGGTCATCGCTCTGTACATCCGTGAAGCCAAGGCACTGGACAAAGCGTCCAAGGCGAAAGCGAAAGTAGCCGCCAAGCTGACTCTGCTGTCCGCCAAGCTGGCGAAGGCCTCCGACAAGGCACGTCAGGCATCTCTGGATGCAACCGCAGAGGCAGCGAAAGTTGCACTTAAAGCTCAGAAACTTAAGGAGTTCTTCTAATGACTACCAAAGCTAAATTCCCCGGCAATACCATTAAGCTGTCAGACACTGTTGACCAGTGGGGCCGCAAGGTTCACATCAACGTTCGCAACGACAAGGTGACTCTGGTCTACCGCTGGAAGGCTAAGAGTGATAACCGTGCGCATACCCAGCGTGTGACCCTCGACGATGTTCAGGCAGCTCGACTGCTGGCATCCGTAGCCGTAGCGGCGACTGTGGCTGTGGGTGAAGACAAAGTTCGGGAGGCACTCCTGACAAAAGAGGTCGGCGAAACGTCCTTATGTCTGGCCGCAGCGTCAGAAGCTAAGTGATAAACTCAAGGTCATTACTATATGTAGTGGCCTTTATGATTATCATACACAACATATTGAGGAGTTACACCATGCGTAAACCTGAAGAAATCCGTGCAGACATCGAGAAGCTGACCAAAGAGCTGGAAGCCGCTAAGATTCACGAAGCAAAGCAGTCGGCGGCGGTGCACATCCTGTATAACTTAGGGTGGAAACATGACAACCTTAAGGGCTGGCAGAAACCTGCACCAAAGTGTAGCGACTACAAGGCCCCGCTGAAGGCTGGTGAGCTGGCAACGTGGGATGACAAGGTTCTGGGTGGAATAGTGTACATCCGAAGCGTTGGCGACAAGTTTGCTCAGGTGTCGCACGTTCGTGGTATCAGCAGGCTTGGAGCGGACGTGGCGAACGGTAGCTTTGCCGTTGAGAAAAGTAAGTTAACCGTGCGTCCGCGTGAGTATTTCATCGGACGTCGTTAAGTAACAGGAGACCACTATGTTAGTAACCGATATCGAGGCCAACAACCTCTTAGAGAAAGTCACTCAGTTCCACTGCGGGGTCATCTATGACTACAGCACAGACGAGTACGTATCGTATCGACCTTGGGACTTCTCAGCGTATCTCGATGCGTTAGAAGCTGAGGTGGCTCGTGGTGGTCTCATCGTATTCCACAACGGTCACAAGTATGATGCCCCAGTGTTGACCAAGCTGGCCAAGCTCCAGTTAAACCGAGAGTTCCACCTGCCGCGTGAGAACGTAGTGGACACGTTGGTGCTCAGTCGTTTGCTGTTTGCGAACATCAAAGATTCCGACATGGCCCTGCTGCGTTCCGGTAAGTTACCAGGTAAGCGCTTCGGGTCTCACGCTCTGGAGGCGTGGGGTTACCGCTTGGGCGAGATGAAGGGTGAGTACAAGGACGACTTCAAGAAACTCCTTGAGGAACAGGGAGAGGACTATGTAGACGGTGCTGAGTGGATTAGCTTCAACGAGCCTATGATGGACTATAACGTTCAGGACGTTGTGGTGACCAAGGCTCTCTTAGAGAAGCTGCTGAGCGACAAGCACTACTTCCCGGTCACCGATGGTGCTGGAGATAACTGGTGGATGCATGACGCCGTGACGTTCTGGCAGTATTCCTGCGAGGCCGTCTGGCTGGAACACCGAGCCGCTTGGCTGCTCGCTAAGCAGGAGCGTAACGGCTTCCCGTTCAACACCAAGGCCATCGAGGAACTCTACGTTGAACTCGCTGGTCGTCGTTCTGAACTCCTTCAGACACTCACCGACACTTTCGGAACTTGGTACCAACCTAAGGGAGGCACTGAGTTATTCCTGCACCCGCGCACCGGGAAGCCGCTGGGTAAATATCCACGAGTGAAGTACCCGAAGCAGGGTGCCATCTACAAGAAACCCAAGAACAAAGCTCAGCGTGAGGGTCGTGAACCCTGCGAGCTGGACACTCGGGATTACGTGGAGGGCGCTCCGTACACACCAGTAGAGCACGTTGTGTTCAACCCGAGTAGCCGAGACCACATTGCGCTCAAGCTGAAGGAAGCCGGATGGGTACCGACAGAGTTCACCGACAAGGGTGCACCTAAGGTAGACGACGAGGTACTTGAGCACGTGCGTGTGGAAGACCCTGAGAAGCAGCGCTGCATCGACCTCATCAAAGAGTACCTGATGATACAGAAGCGTATCGGTCAGGCGGCTGAGGGTGACAAAGCGTGGCTACGTTACGTTCAAGAGGATGGTAAAATCCATGGTTCAGTCAATCCTAATGGTGCCGTTACGGGCCGAGCGACTCACAGCTTCCCGAACCTCGGGCAAGTACCGGGTGTGCGAAGTCCTTACGGCGAGCCTTGCAGGGCTGCTTTTGGTGCTGAGCATCACCTTGACGGCCTCACTGGTCTACCTTGGGTACAAGCTGGTATCGACGCCTCCGGTCTGGAGTTGCGGTGTCTCGCACACTTCATGTCCAAGTACGACGGGGGAGCTTATGCAGACGTTATTCTTAACGGGGACATCCACACGGTAAACCAGCAGGCCGCTGAGTTGCCGACTCGTGATAACGCCAAGACCTTCATCTACGGTTTCCTCTATGGTGCTGGAGACGAAAAGATTGGACAGATTGTGGGAGCAGGTAAGGAACGCGGAAAGGAACTCAAGAAGAAATTCCTTGAGAACACCCCAGCAATCGCAGCGTTGCGTGAAGGAATCCAGCAGACCCTCGTCGAGTCATCCCGATGGGTTGCCGGAGAGCAGAAGGTCAAGTGGAAACGACGCTGGATTAAGGGGCTGGATGGAAGAAAGGTACACGTTCGGTCACCACATGCCGCGCTCAACACGTTGCTTCAGTCAGCTGGTGCGCTCATTTGTAAGCTGTGGATTGTCGAGACTGAAGAGTTGCTTCTCAAGGCTGGCTTGAAGCACGGCTGGGGTGGTGACTTTGCGTATATGGCGTGGGTCCACGACGAAATCCAAGTAGCGTGCCGGACCCCAGAGATTGCACAGCAGGTGATTGACACTGCGCAACAAGCTATGCGTAACGTTGGGGAACACTTTAAGTTCCGTTGCCGTCTGGATACAGAAGGTAAGATGGGTCCGAACTGGGCCGTATGTCACTAATAATACAGGAGATTTATCATGGCTATTACCAAGCGTTGTATCGTAAGTTTCGACATGAAGTTCGTGGCTTCGAGTGAGGATGTGGAAGGGTACACCAAACGAATGCTGAGCGTGTCCCGCAAGATTGCTAACGGGGAGAAGGTATCCGGCATTGAGCTGGAACTTGCACGTGTTGCTGCCACCGAGGGCATCGAAGCGTCCATTGAGTTATCCATGAAGTCTGCCATTGTTGGTCGACTTAAGGATGAGCTGCGAGAGCCTCAGGTGTCGTGCGGTAACTTCCGAGTGGGGTTCAAGCAATGAGTGAGTATCTCAAAGTTCTGGCGGCCCTCAAGGGCTGCCCTAAGTCCTTCCAGTCGAACTACGTGCGAAACAACGCTGCGTTAGTCGCTGAGGCTGCGAGCCGTGGTCACATTTCGTGTCTGACCATGAGTGGTCGTAACGGTGGCGCTTGGGAAATTACCAGTGCCGGAGTGAAATTCCTTAAGACCCATGGAGGTTGCCTGTGAGTAAGCACACATTGTTATCCTTCAGTGACTACCGGGCAACCCAGAAGATTGCCAAGGGTGTCCTTGTGATGGATGGTGACTGGCTGGTATTCCAAGCCATGAGTGCCGCTGAGTTCGATGCCTCATGGGAGGAGGAGATTTGGCACCGTTGCTGTGACCACGCTAAGGCCCGTGAGATTCTGGAGAACTCCATCGAGTCCTACAAAGGCCGCAAGAAGGCGTGGAAGAATGCAGACGTTGTCCTAGCGTTCACTGACCGTGTCAACTGGCGCAAGCTACTGGTTGACCCGACGTACAAAGAGAACCGCGCAGTCGTCAAGAAACCTGTGGGTTACTTCGAGTTCCTTGAGTACGTCTTCGAGACCTACACGTGCGTCCTTGAGCCTCAGCTCGAAGGCGATGACGTGATGGGAATCATCGGGTCTAATCCGCTTCCGTATCACTACGAGAAGGCCGTACTGGTCTCCTGTGACAAGGACTTTAAGACCATCCCGGATTGTG
>OOCG01000230.1_pt1 | contig 40391 bp, 26 predicted proteins | sample 1671521 | NCBI WGS metagenome assembly OOCG01 (sample SAMN06348165, study PRJEB24527) | human gut metagenome | biome: human gut; feature: ankylosing spondylitis patient; material: feces | host: Homo sapiens | place: China | collected 2015-10
GCGACCTTTGCATGCATTGGCTGCGGTTACCGCTCCAACGCAGATGAGGTCGGAGCGATAAATATATTAAGGGCCGGACGGGCCCGGTTAGCCTGTGGTATGAGTGGTGCAGTAAGGCCGCTGTCAGCAGGAACCCAAAGAGATCTGCTGCAGCACTAGGCTACGGCCGCTGCAGAGGTGGTATGGAATCCTTGTCATTTATGACGAGGAGGATGTCAAAGTTTTTGGGATAGCCCATGAAATTGAAACATTCTCTTGGAGTGAGTTTTTGAATGCTGAATTTCATCCTATTAGGCCAACCTTGTTGTTATTCGTCGTCTTTTTTTAGAATGGCTTCAACAGACTTCTTTGGTTTTGTCAGAACTAAATGCTTGCCGTCTTCGGACAACTTAACATTGTCGTAAAAGTCCGTGTAATGGGGCATTACCATTGACAGGCAATTTAGGAACTTGATTTTGAAGTCCCTTACCGACAAGGAGCTGTTTGGGTCGAATTGCTTTTGCAACAGGGGGAATTGCAACGAAACGGAATAATGCCTTTGTTGCTGAAGAATAAACAGTCTATAGGGGAGCCAAATATACAAATCCATCGCCATCGAAGATTTTGTCAGGCTTGCGTAACGATGGAAATTGAAAGGGATTCCGCCTTTGGACTTCACAAAGTCAAAAAATTTACTGGAAACTTGAAGTTCTCCAAGCCAAGTTTTCTTGTGAGTTGCTTCGATATTTTCCCAAAACACACAACGATCCGAGATGTGAATCCAATCAAAAAGATTTCCCCGTCTTCCGTTGGAATCACTTATTCCAGCTTCGGGTTTAATCTCAATTTCAATCATTGACCGAAACAGATTAAGGGCTTGTTGATTAAATCTCCGGATGGTTCTTCCATCTTTCTCCAACCCCAGCATTTCAAAGAATTGGTTTTGATTCTTTCCTAAAGAAATGATCGGTGAATCAGTTTTGATGATCTGAGTTGTTATATACGAGAGCAAAAGCCTTGGAAAGCAGCCGTAGGGAAGTTCAAAGCCGGAGGAAATTCTTAAAGCATACTTTTGACTTTCCACCTCCCAAATTGTTCCGTTGACTTTCCTGTGGGGAAGACAAATTTGAGCAAAAAGCGGCGACCAAAAGAATATTTTTGGACCTTCCTCCAACTCTTGTTCCAGAGCAAAAAGCGTTAACGCTTTTTCTCTGTAGCAGTCTGCTTTTTCGTTTTCTCGAAATTTCTCGAGAGAAACGAAAGGTTGTGCTTCCTGTTTTTTCATTTGCCCATCCACAAAATCGTAGACAGTTTCACACAGCAAAAAATCAGCCCCGGCTGAAAAATGGTGAGTCTTTGCTGTTTGCCAAGCAGAAAAAAAATAAGTCTTTTGTTTAAGGTTCTTTAGAGAAAGAAGACCGGAAAACGTAGTGCTACGTTAAAAATTAAATGGAGAGCAATTTTGTAAGGTCACCAGTTGCGCCAAAAATTATGGTCGTCAATAGAGAAGTTATTAACAAAAATGCTGTTAATAAGTAAAGTTATTCACGTGCTAAATCTCGCGCAAATACGTGCTAAACCTCGCACTCGGAAATCTGATGAAACCTGCGCTTTAGAGTTATTCACGTGCCAAACCTCGCGCTTTTACGTGCTAAACCTCGCAAGGGTTAGGGGTGAGGAATAGTAAAAAATTTCTCATAGAGAGGATGCTAATAACTTTTGCCAACTCCTACTATAGTTACTGTAGTTATTAATAACTGTAATAACTGTATTAATAGCTCGAAAAAAATTGTTGATAACTCCAAAACCGTCACGCGGCAAAAAGCTCAGTTTGTCGCTTCGCTCTTTCCCATACACAGAAAGAAGGTCTTTTCAAACAAGGTGAAAGGAAGTCACTATGTTCCTGTATAGGATGCTGACCTGCTGAAAAGGTGTGATCAAATCGGTAAAAGATTAAGTTGTGGTCTTTTTCACATAGTTCATTTTTTTCATGGAGTTAAAGGCACCCTTTGACAAGGTTTTGTAAGCAGAGGCTCGCAATCCTCTTCTCTAACATGGAAGAACGGACACTCGTGCGTGTCGCCCTGTGTCAAGAACACCTGAATCCTTCTTTGTCTCGTGGAGAAAATAAGTGAAAAAGACCACAAAGTTGTTAGCGTCGGTCGCTTGTACGGCAACAATTGTTCTGACAGGTTGCAGTACGGAGCCGAAGACCAAGGTTATCGTTGTAGAGCCGGAAGCGGTCATCCAGTCAAATGTTTACGTCCGTTATCCGAAGAGCGCCTATGAAAAATTGCAAATGGGAGGAGCCGCTTGGCGTTTAAACTCTTTTGAATACACACTAAACGATTCTCAGGTGCCTTTTGAAGACATTAGACCTTGCGAACCCTGCGAGCCCCAGCAAGTAAAGCAGGTAATTCAAAAACCCAAACAGGTCGTTAAGAAGACAACAAAGACAAAATCAAAGGCAAGGGCGGCCGCAGGCACGAACAAGAGCATTTATCGAACCCGAAAAGCTGCGAAAAAGACCACACCGAAAATTGACTGCAATCTTTATCGGACATTGTGTGAGAAACCTGACGGTATTCCTACAACTCAGGACACCGCTCGGAAAGCTGCTGAAGCACTTCAAGGCGTAAGCAACCGCGTTGTAGAAGTCAACTTGGCTAAGTAATCCTTTTTCAGTCCTTGCTCCGGTCTCGGAGGAAGGACTATGGCCTTAATTGTTGAAATCATGGCACAAGAGAAAAGCTGGCTCAGGTTCGCCCTAAAAAAAGTGGTTGAACTGTTGTTGGAGGTTAAATGGATACGACTGGCGTCCAAAACCATTGACGACGGCTTATATCTACGGAAAACCTACACCGACAAGCTTAAGCACGAGTTCAATCTTAAATTCAATCGCGAGTATCGCTACGAATACTATTTGAAGTTGGATATCGGGTGCTCTGCTCAGCAGCTTTGTTTTAATCCGGAAACTTCGGAAACGCTTACTTCACTTTGCCATAAAACCCGGCTTATTCGGGATGCAAGATTATCCGACTGTTCCGAAACAGGATATCCCAATGTTTCCCTCGATGCAGTGATTGCATACAACGCAGGAGCGGTAAGAGCGCTTTTTGCGGCTGTGGGCCTATCCCAGGAAGAACTGGATAAGTACCTGTTGCCGACTATAAGAAGGGTAGCTGCGATGGTCCACTTGCTCCCGGCCTCGGGAGGTTACCACCATAAGGAATGCGGAGGACTTCTTGAACATAGTCTTGAGGTTGCCTGGAAAGCCGCGCAAAACGGTAAGAGAGCTTATTTCTCCGACGATCCTGCGAATCCCAATAAGGCAGAAAACCAAAGGAAGTGGCTTCTGGCAACAGTTCTGGGAGCTTTGTGCCATGACTGTGGGAAGGTCTTATCCGATGTTGTCGTAAGAGATGCTGCGCTGACCGGAGATAAATATCCGGCGTTTACCGGTACATCATTGGCCGAATGGTTGGAAGGCAAAGGGTGCAGACGATATTACGTGTACTGGAAGGGTAACGGAAAGGAGCACGAGAACCAACTGGTTCATCTGTACCGAGACTTGATTCCTGTAGAGACCAATCGTTATTTGGGCGATATGATTTCGGGAGACTTGGCTGAATACTTCAGAATGAAGCTCCCAAAAGGGAAAATGGTCTTGAATGACATCATTACCGAAGCGGACGCCGAATCTACGGCCAGAGACAGAGAGCAGGGCCATTACGACCGCAGTCAAGGCAGACAGCATGATCGTGAATGTCAGAACTTCTTTGCGGCAACAAAGAATTTGATTCTCTTCGGTTCAAGGCATAAAAGTTCTACCGGAGAATCCATTGAGTCTGAGTACAAAGGTTTTCGCATCCGAGGGTGGACGATAAATACGAGCGACAGCGCCCTCATGTACACCTTTGACGAAAAGCTTTTTGTTGACTGGAGACAACTCCCCGAAATTCGGAAGATTCTCAGGATTGAGAACGTATCCTCTGACATTTTGAATATCAACCCGAATCGAAAATTACAAAACGAAGGAAAAAACCAAGCAGAACCAGATTCCATAGAAAAAGAATTTGAGAAGAACGATATTGAGGGAGAATTGTTTGCACTTCTCAAAGAACTGAGGGACGGCGGGTACGTCGATAAAAATGATTTTGGCGGCACTTACGATAATGAAACTCTGATCTGGCAGGTGGGCCGTTTCGATACTGCTCAACCGGGCAAGGACATCATTACCTACAAAGCCATTTGTCTGAATGCAAAGGCTATAAACGAAATTTTCCAAGACCTCACGAAACTGCCGAGGCCGGTTCCTGCTTATGCTCTTTACGATCCCAAGCACGATGAAACCTTATTGTTGTTCAAAGAAAAAGCAACGACTCAGGTATCTCCGGAACCGAAAACTTCTTCGGAAACAAACGAAAAAACCCACGTTGATACCGACGGTCTCCATGCAGATGCAGCAACGAATGTTGGGAATCCATCTGAGACAGAGGAATCAAATGAACAGGAACAACGGAGGGAAGCAGACAACTCAAATGTAAGTAACGAAACAGCGGATGAGACCAAAGGACAGGAAACAGAAGAAGCCGAGAAAACCAAGGAACCATCCGACTACTGCCCCGAATCTCAAGAAAACGCGACTCCGCGACAAACCATTTGGATTGACGATGATGGAGTAATCCACAATGGATCCAACACAACAATTGCTGAAGAAGTTGATCCCGATGACATCCCCGATCCGACAACTTCGATCAGCGAAGACGACTCAGAATGCGGAGACGCCGAGGTTCCCGACATTACCGATGAGGACGATGAGTCGGAGGCAATTACTGAAGAAATTTCCGGAACTTCAAAAAATGAAGTAACGAAAGAAGATAACGATTCTGAAGATACAGACGAAAAAGAGGAAGCATCCGGAGATGAGTCTGAGGATGAGAATTCCGGCTCTGGGTCTGTTTCTGAAGTGTCTCAAAACTCAAAAGACCAATCGGAAGAACCTTCTTCTCCTGTAGGGGAAACCAACCTGGAATCCACAGGAACTTGCTACCGCAAGCCATTGAGCGGAGAGTCAATGGAACTTAACCTTGGCTTGTCAAACAATTTGACCAAGCCTAAAAGCCGCCAGCATAAACGCAAGAAAGCCGTTAAGAACGAAACTCCCAACGTAAACTCAGCCGCCAACCCGAACCCTTCTGTTAATTCATTTGATGTTCATAATCTTTCCTCCGGAGAAGCGGAGGGGACGGCCGAGCAGTCTGGGGAGAAACCTTGCGTCAACCTCTCCGAGTCTTCGGTGAGTGCTCAGTCTTTAACACAAGGGACGAAAAAGTTCGACGCGGCTAACAATGAAGCATCCGGGGAAAATAACAAAAGCGAAGCTGACTCGCATTCCAAGGATTCCGGAGAGCAGCTTGGCAATCCTCAGGCCGAAGATCAGAGCCAAACGCCGAGGAGAGGAGGCGCTGAGGTTTTTTTAGAATCGCAAAACTCAGCAGCGCCTCCTTTCTCCTCTCCTTCAGTGCCTAATTCCACATCTTTCGACACTAACGCGACAAACGAAGAAGCAGAGATTCAGAAAGTAATTGACCAATATATGGGAGCATCTCCTGGATTGGAGGAAATTACAGGTTACTGCCCGACATTTGACGATGGCTACGACGATGTGGCTTTCTACGAACCCGAGCAGCCTTATATTGTGAAATCCCGTCCGTGGAAACTTAACATCTTCTCCGCCAAAGACGAGCAAGGTCGCAGCGTGCAGTACAAATTTGATCTCAGAGGCGATGAACCGGAAGCAAGCTGGCAGGCTGAAGTTTTGATTCCTGACGGTTTATCTTGGCCCTATGAGCCCGATCCAAGGTATCGCATCAAGCATCAGGATGTTGTCGTTCGCAAAAGCGTTAAACGAGTAGAAGTTTTGGTGAGGCCTTCGGACGATCCCGCTCTTTCGCAAGAGGAGGAAAAGGATACACAATCTTCGAAGAAGATCGAATCTCCCGTACAAGAACCCGGCAACGTAGCCGGAACGGTTTTATCCGCAACTGACGCCAAAGACATTGACACGGTGAACCCGGATGGATCAAAGGTCAAACGCTATCCCTTTGATTTGGAGAAAGGCGAAAAGATGTCGCTTATAGATTTTATTTCGGCCTTAGCCGATTCAATAAACAGCGGGCGGGCATCACCCTCAATAACTCTATCTTGTTTTCCGGATAAGGGCTACTACATAACAATGGATCAGCTTAAAGAGCTTGCCTTTTTAGCCAGCGGAGGCGACGAGGCAGTTTCTGAAAAATATGCTTCTTGGATTCCGGCCCGGGTTCAATATGAGTCGCTGTTTTATGACCGAGACTTGCAGTGCGTATTCCAAAAAAAGAGGTAAGAATAAATGGCTTTCAATTCCGACGGTTATTCATACGAGATGCCTTGGAGACAGAATTTCGAGGCTCGTGCAACATTAGGTTATTTGGCAGGAATTGTTGCAGCAGGCGTTTGTTCAGTCACGACGCCAATGCCCGCGGCTCCCTTTTTGTGGATGGGAGCTTTTTGCGCCGCATCCGGGGCTTGGTGTGCAGTGGGTGCTTATCGCGTCTGGCGAAGAGTCAAACTTTTGAAAGGCTACCCGTTCTCTTTCGCAACTGTGGAGGACATGAAGGAGAAAGCCCACGACTCGCGCCATCAGGACGAGCAGTACATCGGCAGAGGTTTCATATGGGAAAATCGCCATGCGCAAGCGGCCTTTGAGATTACAAAGTCCGACTACTACACCACATTTATTTCCGACGGTGGCTGTGCCCACAATTTCGGAATGGGCTGGCTGCACGGAATGGAACCGAAAGAAACCGACCTTTGGCAGCTTCTTGCACACACCAACGGTCACACTTTGATTACAGGCGTGCCCGGGTCAGGGAAAACTCGTCTCTTTGATATGCTCATCTCTCAGGCAATAAGCAGAGGTGAGGGCGTCATTATCATTGACCCGAAGGGCGATAAGGAATTGCGGAGTAATGCCCTTAGAGCTTGCAAGGCCAACGGTATTGAGCACCGCTTTATTTGGTTTCATCCTGCGCACCCTGACGAATCGGTGGCTCTTGATCCCTTGAAGAACTTTACGAGAAGTACGGAAATTGCTTCCCGTATTACTTCTCTCATGCCGTCCGAAGGCTCAAGCTCCTCTTTCTCATCATTTGCGTGGAACGTGCTCTCAAGCATCTCGGACGCAATGATTTTGTGTGATGAGAAGCCGTCTCTGGTAAAACTCAGAGGGTATGTGGAAAATGGTGTTGATGAATTACTTTGCCGCGCCGTAAGGTCTTATTTGGAACATCTTCCTCCGGAACAGAAAGACTACCTTGATGAGTTGGACGATAAGATCGACCGTCTCGAAAGAGCATACGAAGGGTTGAAAGCTCAGAATAAAACTCCGACAGTACCTCTTCACCGTCGTAAAGCGGAGATTCACGCCGAATACTACAAAGAAAATGTTGCCAAGGATCATCCCAGCAGGGAGTTGAGCGGTCTGTTAAGCATTTTTGAACACGATCAGGCGCACTTCTCCAAGATGATTACGAACCTTCTTCCGTTGCTCGGAATGCTCACCAACGGGAAAATGGGCGAACTCTTGAGCCCGGATGATTTTCCGAATCCAAGGCCAAAGTTCGATTCAAGCTCCATCGTCAACGAGCAGTTTGTCTTCTGGCTGGGATTAGATTCCCTCTCTGACGCAGAAGTTGGGCAGCGGGTCGGCGCTTTGATTCTTTCTGATTTGGCGAGCGTGGCCGGGGCTCGCTTTAATTTCGTTGATCCCGACAAAATGCGTCCGGTAAATATTTTTGTGGACGAAGCTGCGGAAGTGTTGAACGAGCCGTTTATTCAGCTGCTCAATAAAGGTCGCGGTGCTGCGTTGAGGCTTTACGTTGCCACACAGACAATTGCCGACTTTGCCGCAAAAATGGGAGGAGCAGATAAAGCCAATCAAATTCTCGGCAATATCAATAATAAGTTCGCCCTGAGAACAACAGATTTGTCCACTCAGAAATATCTTTCCGAACATATGCCGAAGACGGTAATTCGATACGTGACTCGGGGACAGGGCGTAGGAGGAGCCTTGGATAAACCGCTTATGCACTCCGGGCATCTGACGGAGAGTCTGATGGAAAAAGAAGTGCCGCTTTTTGCTCCCCAGTTTTATGCTTTACTTCCGAATTTGGAATATCTGGCTTTCATCTCAGGCGGAACTACCGTAAAAGGCAGAATCCCCATCGTCGTCGAAAACAAAGAAAAGATCAAAGAAGTTCGCGAAAGGATCGAAGAAACTTATCGCGAAATAAACTCCGTGAATCCTGAATCAAAAGCAGGACAGCATGGCGTCAAACTCGAAGATGAGGATATGAAGAGTCTTGAAGAGATGACGGAGGCACCCTCTTGGGCTGTAAGGGAACCTCAATCCGACAAATTGAGGAGAAACTAAATGCCGAGTGCTCAATCGAAAATCTCAAAATACGTTTGGCTTTACATAGCCCTGATTGTTGCAATGATGGCGGTGGTTAAGGTCAGCACCGTAGAAACAGCCATGAAAGCCGAACACAGGCTCGTCACTTCAGCTCTTGGTCAGACAAGTTCCGATTACGTTTACAGTCATGCTGCTGATTGGTACAGAACCATAGCTGTGGACTGGGAAATGCACCGGACGCTCGAAAATATGTTCATACCGACCGATGAAGAAAGAGCCAGATCAAAAGGCTTGGAAGAGTTCGGGAATTACCTTTTCAAGTATATGCACGAGCGTCTTGAAGCTTTTTGGCGCGGCCTTTATATGCTTTTTACTCGTATGTGGGTCTTGTTTCTCTGGCTTCCGTTTATTCCGATTGTTGTCTTCCCGGCAATCAACCACGGCTGGCAAATCCGTAACATCAAGCGAACTAATTTCGATTATGCGTCACCGACGAAACATATCTATGCCGTTGCGACCATCAAGGCTTTGCTGGTTATTTTGCTCACGCTTATCGTGGCTCCGGTCCCTATGACGCCATTGATCTACCCGGCAATTCTTATGATTTGCGGAATTTTGGCGGCTGTGTCGGTTGCGAACATCCAAAAACGGCTGTAACCGATTGGGGTATTGCGGTTAATAGCGTAAATAAGCTAAGGTGTAACCCTTATAAAATTGTTGATCAACAACATTTTGCATAAAAAGGCGAGAGGCTTTTTAACACCTCTCGCTTTAAGTTTGGCCCTGACCTCTAGGGCCACCCAAGGAAAATACTACAAAAATTAGTGACTAAAAGCGGAATCTTGCCTCGATCTTGAAAAGGTGATCCTGCTTGCCTTTTGCACCGCCGATGAACCCGTAGCCGGCTCCGAAGGTTGCACGTCCTTTTTCGGCTTGGACGCCAATGCTTACCTTGGTGCCGAACTTACCGGAGAACTCTCCTTCAACACTGTCCGATGCACCGTAGCTGTTCGTAAGCTTGGTCTTTACCTTTGTGTCACCGAACTGCGGAATAAGAGAAACATCAGCTTGCGGTCTGATCATCCAGCCGGAGGCAGTCGGAAGGTCGGCCCGGAGAGCCAAACCGATAGGCATTTGGAACGTGTTGGCAGAATCGGCTTTATTGCTCCAAATCTTCTTTCCCTTGACTTTGGTGTCAAATTTATCGGCTTTGGACCATACATAACGAAGGCCGGCGTGCGGAACGATGGAAGTCTTTCCTACGGGAATGGAACTTTCGACTCTTGCTGAAACGCTAAAGAGGTTGCTCTTAACATCCGCCTCTGCTTTTTCAATACCTGCAGCATTAACGTGCTGGGAAATATCGGAAGAGTTGTGCATCCAACTCAGCATTCCGATAAGGTTAAGTTTTTCAAGAGGGGCATAAGCACCGTAAGTGTGCAAACCGAACGAGTCGTACTTGTTCTTTGTCTTGGTCACATTGCCTAAAGAATCCAGAGATCCGTGGTTGTAGCTGAAAGCGCCTCCCAGAACAATCGGTTTTCCTTCAAGCTTACGGTCGAAACCCATGACAAAACCGAACGAGTTTGTATCGAAGCCGTGCTTGCTCAAGCCGGAAGAACTAAGACTCTTGAACTTCTGCTTGCCTCCTTTCAGGTCAATCCAGAGATCGGTTCCTCGATCTTCTTGGCGCATCAAACCGTTCAGGAAAGCGTCTCCCGCCATCGACAAACGACTGTCAAGAGAATCTACCGCTGTGTTTAGGTCTTGCAGCGATACGGCAGAAGCACCGCCGGCTGTGAGGATATTCGCTGCGGAATTAAGAAGCTCTGTCTTATTCGCAACGGAAAGTTCTTTTTCCTTAAGAACGTTAAATGCAAAACCTTCTTCGGCTTTCTTGATTTCGCTGTTGGCGATATTAGGAATGATCAGATCCGGATAAACGGTCCTTACGTCAGAGAGGGTTGCTTGAACGCGAATCTGAGAAGATTCATTCACAAGCTCAAGTTTCCAATTGACGCCCGTACCGTCTTGAGACAAGGCAATCAATTTCTCGCCTGTCCAACCGCCCGTCCAGCCGTTGGCATCCGTGTTGCCGGTTGTGTCATAACCTTTGACGATAGTGTATTCACCAGAATCCTTGAGGTTGCCAAGAACCAGAGTCGCGGTCGGATCTACGGTAACTTTGGCATTTTCGTCGTTTGCGGTAAATGCGCTCTTTCCGTTGGTGAGGATAGAGGAGTCAATGACGGTTGTTGATCCTTTTCCGAAAACAAGGCTGCCGTTGCTGAGATCGGCATGATCCTCCTCACTTGTCCACGTACCGTTTCCTACAGCGATACCGCCGGCGGAAGTTGTAGTGATGTTTTGTGTAACGGTCAGGCGTCCTGTTCCAATCGGAGCACCGATGTCGGCTGCAAAATCAAGAGAGTTGGCACCAAGTCCCAGGTCGCCGTCTTCCTTTACAAAGTAAGGATTGTTCAATTTCGAAACCTTTGCAAATTCAGCTTTGCTGTAGGCATTTTCAGATGCAGACTTCAGCATTGAATTTTTACCCACGACAATCGAGGTTCCCGTCACATCAGCATTTGCCACTTTGAGTAAGCCTCCTGTGACGTTAAAGATTGCATCTTTGACAATCAGGTTGGCTACCGCCATCTGTGCTTTGTTTTCGAAAAGACCTTTGTTTACTGCAAGGCTATTCCATTCGGAAGTTCCTTCGTTGTAGAACTCAGCTCCTTCACCGACGGTAAGAGCGTTGCCCTTGTCCTTTCCGAGGTTCGCGTAGGAGGCGTCTTTGCTGATTTCGAGCGTGCCGAAAGAAGCGCTTCCACGATTTTCCAGATTGCCGAGCAGCTTGGCATCGGCAGAAGAGGCGTTAAGAGTGCCATCGTTTACTGCAGCGGTTGAAGCCGCGACCGTGAATCCCGATTTCGCTTCCAACGATCCTTTGTTATCAAGCGTGCTTCCTTCATTGATTTCGATATTTTCCCAAGAGGAAGCGCCAGAGTTGTGAAGAATACCGTTGAGAACCAGAGTTTTTCCGTTTGTGTTGCCTGAATTGACCAATTCTCCGTCAGGGGAAATCTCGGCAGACCCGACAGTGAGGGATTTGTTGTTAGTGAGGTGTCCGGAAATCTCCAAACCTTCGGCAACATTGAATGTCCCGGCATTGGAAAGCTCACCGGAAACAGAAACGTTAGCAAAAGATGCTTTTCCGCTTTCCGAATTCTTAAACACTCCGGCGTTATTCAGCAATGAAGCGTTGACAGTTCCGCTGTTTTCGAAAACGGCCTGTGCCTTGTTGGTCAAAACGTTGCTCTTGGTTTCACCTTCATTATGGAATGAGCCTTCGTTGATTGTTTCTGACAGTGCTGAAGTATCAAAAAGAGCGTTTGCTTTATTGGCAACAGTTCCCTGCTGGACGAAAGAGGCTGCGGTTCCTGCGTTATCTTCCAGTTCGAGTTTTCCGTTGTTTGTCAGGGTCCCATTTTTATTAACATTGAGGATATTAACGTGCAGCAAAGCGTTGGAAGCAATGTCAGCTTTACCGCTCAAGTCAACATTCCAAACAGCAAATTCTCCGTTCTTGAGGTTCAATGAGCCTTTTTCTTGGAGTTCGGCTGAGTTGATCCAGCCCACGGATGGTGTATCAGCTCCGTGGGTTCCAAGAGTGAAAGTTCCTTCTGTAACGCAAACGCGGCCTCCGTCAGAGGAATCCTTCAGGAGTTTTCTTGTTTCATCCCGGTAGGAAGCGTCAGGAATAGAACTGACAGAGTTGCCAACCAAGACCAATTCCTTACCACCTGCAATAACCACAGAGTCAGCTGAAGCGATGTCTTTGAATCCCATGCTCGCATCAAAATGCTGACCGGAAGCAGGGGATGATCCGCCGACCTGCAAAGAAGAAACGGGAGATGTCTCGTCAGCGCCGTTATAGAGCGTGACTGTATTGAGAACGACGGGAGCTGAATTCGATGCTAACTGTTTCGCGCTTTCAATATTGAAAACACCGGCCAGCGTGCCTAAGAAGTTAACAGTAATACTCTCAAGTCGTCCGTAAACTTTTTGAAGTTCTTTTGCAACGCTCGAAACAAGTTCTGCTGAATAATGGGCGTCATCAATAACGAGGTTGCCGCTCTCAAGCGAAAGGCCGCTGCCGATGGAAGATTTGACGGCTCCGACAGAAGTGGAAACCAGAGTGCCCACCGGGAGTTCAACCGTTTGGCCGGGAGCGGAGGCGTCAATCTTAATGGCCTCACTCGTTGCGCCTGTGAAAAGTTGATTGCTGGAAGTTTGAAGGGCACCGCCTTTCAAATTGATAGTGGGTTTGTTGCCGTTTAAGCTGATTTTGTCTACATCAAAAACCGAGCCGGAAGCAATGTTAACCACGGTTTCGCTTGTGATTTCATCTGCAATAAGCTGTGTCAGAGAATCTTTGTACTGATTCTTTGTATCCGGAGAGTCAGAGTCATTGATGGGCGGGACGCTGTTTAACCCGGAAATATTGTAGGTGTTGTTTCCGAGCGTTCCTCCAATATCGACGGCGTTGATTGTTCCAGCAAGAAGGTTAAGAGTGGAGGATGTGAACCAGCCGTTTTGTGTCGATATTCCGTTCTTGCCGTGTTGAGTATAAGTAACTCCTTGCGCCTGAAGATTATTGGCTTTAATGGAGCCGTTTTCTTCTACAGTGATAGAACCCCCGTTGGCGTTGAGATTCGCGGCATTGAGGGAGCCGTTTTCTACGGTGATCGAGGCTCCATCGGAATTAAGCGTTGAAGCGCTCAAAGGGTTCCGGCTGATTACGATTTCCGAACCTTTTTCAGCAGTAAGAGCGGAAAGATTGGAATCTACGTAAGAAATGAATTTTCCTGTAGAGGAAAGAACCAGTTCCGGAGTTCTGATGCCGCCGGCATTTGCTAGGCTCCCACTGACAGTGATAGCCGAATTGCTCTGAATTGTGCCTCCGTTGTCAAACGTATCTTCTTTATCGAGGAAAGAAGTCCCGTCTTCGAGTGAAAAGGTTCCTGTGTTATTTGTAGTCTTTGCAGAATAATAAGAATTGACGGCAATAACTCCGTCGTTGTTTACTTCCTTAGCCTTGAGAGTCGTTGCCGAAAGGGAACCGTCGGTTAAAGTCTTCACAGAAGCATCCGGGCTTGAAAAGTCGCTCAAAAGAACATTGCCTTTGCTGACTGTTAAAGACTCTGCTTTCAGAGAACCGTTACGAAGATCCAAGGCATCCGATTTGTTGGCAAAATTGAAATCAACATTCTTAGTGCTTAAAGAACCCGAATTCATTTTCAACGAGTTGACATCTTTCAAGCTCAGAAGATTCTTTACTGTGGTTGTCCCGGCATTCTCAAAAGTAGAACCGGTTTCCAAAGCTAGATCGTAAAATTCCGCAGCATTGTTGTTCTTAAAAGTACCCGAAATTGTGGAGGGACTGGTTGAGCCGGAACTAAGCTTAATATTACCGTCGTTTGTGAGAGTTGAACCGGCTTCTGAAATCAATGCTGCGAGTGTTGTGACAGCCCCTTGGCGGTTTTCGAATGTTCCGCTGTCTTTCCCATCATTACCGTCTGTTTTCAATAACAAACTTTGGAGAGCAAGAGCAGAGCTTTCATTTACGAGATCTCCTGTTACATTAGCGTTTCCTGTTACAGTCAGCGTGCCCTTATTTGTGAGGGCGCCTCTTATTTTTAAGTTGCTGCCCCCTATTGAATTACCTTCAATGTTAAGTTCATTGACTACTAATTCGGCACCTTTCTGATTTACGGAAGGAATGTCGGCTAAATTGGCGTGTGCGCCCTCTCTAAGAGTCAAATTACCGATCCGGGCTGAACGTTGATTTTCAAGATATCCGGAAATATCAACTTTTTCAGCTGTCAACTCTCCTAAGTTAATTATTTCAGCTTGATGTAAATTGGGCCGGGCCATTTCCACATTCGCAATATGCAGTTTTCCTGAATTCTGTAAAAAGCCGAGGACATCCAGATAGAGGTTATCAACTGAGACGTCGGCAGATTTATCTACATAAACACCACCGCTGAGCGAGGATACTTGGGTGTAAATTTTTCCTATAGTAAATACTCCGTTTCTGAATCGTAATTCTCCTTCGGGGGAGACATTGTGCATTTTGTCAGGATTCATGCCGACATAAACTGAGTTAATGGTGCCTTTGGTAGGTGCAAGGGTTTCCTGATTCCCGATGATTAACTTCGACTTGTCAAATGTTGAATTTTGCCCGTAAATGGAAACAGGGCCGTCAGCTAAAAGAATTCCGTCAGTTGACCCTACTAAAGTAAGACTGTTCCCATCATTGATATAAAGACCGTTTGGAGTACCGGTAACATTCTTGTAGATGAGATTGCTTTGCGTTAAAACGTTTGCCTCCTGCTTCATGAATCTGTCTATTTGGCCAATTACAAGAGCATCTCCGGCATAAGTTCCCAAAGAGGTGTTGTTGACGAGTGTTTGGTCCCATCCGTCAGCGAAAGCGGTTTCCGAGATAACGGGTAAAGCGCAAAGAAGGCATAAAGCGAGAACTGTCTTATTGAGTTTGCAAAAATGGATGGCTCTGGATTGCTTTGTTAAAGTCGTACTGTTTTTCCCGTTAGCGTGAGAATTAGAAGCTTCGGATACAGCTACAAAGCAGGAACGGGTCCAGCTCCAAATGGATTTGTAAATTTTGTTCATAAAATTTCCTTGGACTTGATGGGATACGTTATTGAGACAGTGGTGTTCTGCCGTCAATGATCAATATATTTAGTAAGTAGCCCGGATCAGTTTGAAAATAAATTTAAGGGCGCAGCACTACGGAATTTGAACACTTCTATCCGTTCGCCGGTTCTATGTATCCCTCGAATAACAGAACCAACTAAACTTTCCGCCTTGATTAATCGCACATGAACCAGCGAGAAGGGTGATCCCAAATCGTCTCGTTATAAGAGTCTGCACGGGAGCTGATTGCAGTAGGATCAAAAGAACCGCGGCGGTTGGCCTTTTCGAAGATTCTTACTTTGATGCGACCGTTTGCTGAGTCTTCGATGTATCCCTTGTCCAGGTATCTCTGTGAGGGATGTACACCTGTTGCAACTTTTCTGCAAACCATTGCTCCGATGCTTTCTTTTTTCAGCATCTGTTCTGTCTGGAGCTTTCTCTCAGAAGCCGTAAGGAACCCCAACGACCCTATGTAATTGATCCAAACCGGGTCATTGGCTGTTTTGTTTAGAGGAGGAGCAATAACAACGAAAGCAATTGCCGGTCTAACTACTCCATTAAAGTCTTTTCCCGTTGGTTTTATTTTTGCCCAGAACAAAGCCCTGTCTTTGTTGCTTTTATCTACGCACCATCCGTCTATGAAATACCCTCCGTCATTGCTACAAATGACATCGAATTGATCCGTCAGGAATTTTTCCTCAAAGTTAGGATTGTTGCCTAAGCTGTAGGGGTCATCTTTGCCTAGAGATGCCAATTTATTCCTGATGGCGAAACTCTTTGAGTATTCTCTGTGAGAAGGGTAATTTTTAACCACGAGGCCATCAGTACACAAGCCAAATGGATCTACCCATAGATTTGTTGTTTGACTGTAGTTTTTATAAAGAAATTGAGCATGAGCTATGGGGTCAACAGTGCTGTCGACAGTTATAGCAGTTGGGGGGGGGTAAATTAGAACATCCTATTAAAACCAACCCGCTCATTAAAAGAATTGCGTTCTTTTGTTCCATATTTTTCTCCCAAAAGTGAGGTCGTAGAGTTTTAACGACAGAATCAGAAAAGCAGAAATCTTTAAAGAAAATCTGCAGTGTCCTCGGGATTTATTGTTATGTTTTCATTATCAGCTTTTTCCGCCGAAGCAACGGTATCAGGGCTTTGACGCCGGTTATCGAAAACCCGCAACTCTTCAGTTATTAATTCTTTACGGTCCAAAAGTCCCTTTTGTTTTTTCTCTGTTTCAGAAAATCCAAATCCGCGCATTTATTAGGCAGATCGCTTCAGTTTTCTTTCCGACAATGTTAGGAAAGAAGATTTCATTTTGAAAACATGGAACGAGTAAAAATCCCAAGACACGCGGACGAGCCGCCGCACCTCTTGTTATGGTCTGTTGATGAGATCGCACCAATTCTTTTAGGAATGTGCATTGGAATCATGGTCAGGCAGATGCTTCTTTGTATGCTCATCGGCCTCTTTATGACCAGTCAATATAAACGTGTCAGAGATAACAACCCTGACGGTTTCTTTCTGCATTATTTGTATTGGTACGGAGTTCCTGTTTGCAAAAGTAAACAGTTTGTTAATCCGTTTATCAGGAATTTCATACCATGAACATTAACAACTTCAAGGAAAGTTGGACGGGTCTTCAAAGCGAGTCTAAGTTCTATAAAAGGCTTTGCTTAGGGCTTGTAGGGGCAAATATCCTGTTGGGATGTTTTCTTTTTACCAAAGAAACAATAGTTGTCCTTGAGCCTTGGACGCTGACGCAAACTGCACAGCTTGAGCAAAAGAAGGCGACCAGAAACTATAAAGAGGCTTGGGGTTTGGCGGTTGCCGAATTGATGGGCAACATTACTCCTTCCAATGTTGACTTTGTGGTGGAGCGATTAAAGCCTTTGCTTGATCCGTCCATTTATAACGATACCGTCAGGGGAGCCCTTGAACAGGCACAGTCCTTGAAAGAAGACCGGATCTCTCAGTCTTTCATGCCGCGCACAGTCGAATATGAAGCCTCAACAAACAAAGTTTTCGTTAAAGGGAATTCATATACGACGGGTGCTTCCAACTACGTCAACGGAGATGAAGAAAAGGGCATCAGAAAAGAGATGACGTTCGAGTTTGTAATTGACGTAAACCACTATCTTCCTCTCTTCAAACAAATTTCCGTTTATTCCGGTACAGCCCGTACAGGCAAAGTTTTAAGACGCATGGAGCAGGCGCAGAAGCGTCAGCAAGAGCGTGAAGCAAAGCAACGTGAAAAGGAAAATCAATAAGATGCTGAACAAAAAAATTGTATCTGCGCTGCTCGGATTGACTTTTACTACCGTTATCGGCGGAACCTCTTTAGCTTCCAACGGAGCTTCTTTAGATGAAAACGACATACCTGCGGTTCCCAACGGTGTGAGAAGGACCAATATCTCCGGCAATGTTGATTCTGCGATCAAAGATGCCCAGACAAGAGTCAAAAGCAGCCAAGCCAATCGCGTTTTGAAAATCAATAATGCTACGAGAATCGCGCTGACGCCCGGGCAAAATGAATTGATCCCCATTGCGATCAATATGACTAACCGAATCGTGACACCCTTTAGGAATCCTGAGATTATCTCGACTTCACTGACGGGTGGGAGTGCAAAAAGCGGGAACTGCGGAGAAATCTGCGTAAAAGGAAACGTGATTTACGTTTCCACCGATAAAAGCACACCTTCTTCTATGTTCATTACGGAACAAGGTTCGGAAGAACAGGCTTTGTCCGTCACCATGATTCCTCGGGAAATACCGCCCAGAGAGGTATTTTTGGAGATTGCCGGAGGTTCGGCAGCTCAATTAAACAAGAATCCCGGCATGGTCGCAAACGACTCAATGCGCGAGGATAACTACGAAGCAGAAAGCTTTGAGCGCTCAATGCCGTATGTGGAAACAATACGGACGATGCTGCGGGAAGTGGCTTTGGGAAAAATCCCGTCCGGCTACTCATTAGGTTCGGTCCGAGGTGCAAGAAACATTCCGAGCTGTAAGCAGCCCGGACTTGCTTTTGACTTTTTAAACGGCCAGAGACTTACAGGCCACAACCTCGATATTTACGTCGGTACCGCAAAAAACATAACGAAAGAAACCATCATTTTTGAAGAGACATCCTGCGGTAACTGGGGAGCTGCGGCAGTTGCAACATGGCCATTACATGTATTGAACCCTGGCCAGTCAACAGAAGTTTATGTGGTGATGAAAGAGGCTCGAAAGATTATCGAGGCCCCCGAAAGACCCTACTTAATCAGACCTCAATTCAACAACCGCTAAGGGAGAGCAAAGATGGTAGAAAAAAAGAAATCTTTCTCAGAGCTTAGTCCGGGTAAAAAACGGTTGTTTGCTTTATTGGGAGCAGCGGGAGTCGTCATAATCTTCGCCGCCGCCTCCGAGATGTTGTTTTCCCCTGCTAGTAAAGATAAAGCTCCGAAGAACGACGTTCAGAGAAATGTCCTTACCGATACGAATACCAGACAGCTTGGTATTGATGGGTTAAGCGCTTCCGTTCAAAGAATGCGCCGTGAAATTACAGAACTTTCCAATTCACTTGGAAAATATATGGAATCTCAGGAAGCGCAACAAAAAAATCGTAATTTGGAGCTGGATAAAGAACTCGCAAGTATCAAAAAAGATATTCGCGAAATGAAGGTTCAGTCTGAGAATACAAACTCTCAGCTTAGACAGGATATTCGAAGAGCCGAACAAAACAACCAGCAGCGCGGTTCGAATACCAATCGCTCCGGAGCAAGAAACGAAAAAGAACCGAAAGCGCAGAGTGACCGCGAACGCAGATTTTCCTCCGGAACGAGTTCAACCGGCATACGATCAAATCGCGGAGTGACGGATCCTACTGAACTTTTCAGCTCTGTGAATACTGCACAGACTCAAGCACCTGCACCCAGATCATCTGTAGAGGAGGATTCGGAAGAAGAGGAGACAGTGGTTGAAAAGACAAAGCCTATGACGATTCATGTCATCAATGCGGCTCCTCCCGAAAAAGTTAAACGCGAAAGGGCTAATCGAATTAAAGAAAAGAGCGAAGCCGCACCCAAAGAAATCGAGTTTTATATGCCTACAGGCTCGATCATTTCAGCAATGCTCTTAAACGGCATTGACGCTTCGACATCTACTTCTGCCAGAAGCGAACCGATGCCGGCTCTTTTGAGAGTGGAGAAAGAAGCGATTTTGCCGAACCGTTTTACCAGTGACATCAAAGACTGCTTCGTACTCGTTAGCGGTCACGGAGATTTGTCCAGCGAAAGAGCGTTCTTGCGAGGTGAATACCTTTCTTGCGTCAGAAACGACGGAGCCGTTCTGGAGACTAAGTTTCCGAGTTACGTCGTAGGCGAAGACGGTAAAGCGGGCATGAAGGGACGACTGGTAAGCAAACAAGGTCAGATGATTGCCCGAACCCTTATTGCAGGATTTGCCTCGGGGGTCTCAAAGGCTTTTGATGTAACGCCCGTATCTGTCTTGGATACAACATCAATCGGAGGATCGGTTCAGTATCAAAACAATTTCAACTCCGGGTTGGCTCGCGGTGCAGCGGCCCAAGGCGCTTCTCAAGCGCTTGAAAAGGTGGCTGACTTCTACATCAAGATGGCAGAGCAAATATTTCCTGTCGTGGAAATCACCGCCGGACGAAGAGTCGATATTGTCGTGACGAACGGAACAAAGCTGCGACTGAAGAATCTGAATGAATTGAGTGATTCCAACACCTCAACTCCAACGGTACAAACGAATCCGGTTATTCGTGCGGGAGCAACAAGATGAGAGACAAGACGAGAATCAGTAGAAAAGAATACGACCGTATCTTCCTGAATAACATGTGGATTTTGCTCGGTTTGGCGATGTGCTTCTTAATCATGATCTTGATAGGTTTTTCTTTGTTGATAGGACCCAGATCGCATCATGGAGTTTCTGAACCTCAGCAGCCTCATACAGTGTTGCAGAGCGATCAAAACTTGTCGGAAACGAACGATGGAAAACCAACAATCCTTCAGGGAGAACAAAAATGAGAAGAACAGTTTTGGCTATAGCCTCGCTGACTTCTGCATTTGTACTGTCAGGGTGCTCTTATTTAAATGTAGGAGAAGAAAATTTCTCCTGTTCCGGTATGCCCGGTGATCCGAAGTGCATGAGCACAAGTCAGATGTACCAATATTCCGTCAACGGCGGCGAAAACGGTTATGTCTTATCAGGAAGCGGCGATAAAACCAATGTAGTGTTTGGGTCAGCAGGTAAGGAAAAGGAAATTTATGCCCCTTACACAACAATGCAGAAAACTCCGGCCGGCGTTGAAACTGACGGTCAGGTGATCGTAGGCGATGACATCATTGTGCAGAATTTCGTCACGCCGAAACTTCCTTATTCGCCTGTACCAGTGAGGACACCATCAATGGTCATGCGTATTTGGATCGCGTCTTATACGGATTTGAACGGAGACTTAAATGCTCCCGGTTACGTATATACGGAAATTGAGCCTCGCAAGTGGATTATGAATCCCGCACAGGTGAAAAACAGCTCGAATTTCCAGCCGCTGGTAAAGAAAATTCCTGTACAGCGAACCGCAACTTCATCAACTTCGAATGACCGCAGACAGGCAGAGAACATTTCGAATCCGCCCACTGTCAACAATCTCGAACTTTTAAAGCAGAACAGATCACATTAATTTCATAGGAGAGTAATCAATGAAAGCCTCAGCAACAAACCGACTTTTGAGTCTTTTACCATTGTTAGGCGTATGCTTCATCGTCGGATGCGCCGTTTTCGCTCCGGACGTTTACGCAGGTGACGGAGGTCAGGAATTTGAAGACGTTTGGACAACATTAAAAGACTGGACGCAAGGCACATTAGGAAGAATTATTGCCATCGCCATTGTTTTGGTCGGTGTTATTATTGGCGTTGCCAGACAGTCACTTATCGCATTTGCTATTTGTATCGCAGGTGCAATGGGACTTTATCAGGCCCCGACGATTATTGAAGCATTACTGACCGCCGACGGAGCGGAAATTATCAATCATTATGAAGTTGTTTCTTTCGACACAACGGAAATAACAGTTCGATAGACAACTTAAGTCCAGCTTGTGGACGGGACATTTCGCTCATCTTGCAGAACTTCGCAAATTCTTCTTGTGACCTATTGTTCCGTCCATTTCTTTTTCCTTTTTTTTCTGTGCATCAAATTTGACGGTTTTGCCCCATTTTTCTGCGTGAGCCTCATTTTTTCCTCGATATCCTACTCATAAAGAATAATTTTCTGGGGGAAAGATGAGTAACAATAGTTCGATAACACTATTTCATCCCAATATTGGTACAAAAATTTTATTGACCGGATTTCTCCATGCCTTTTCGGTCAGCAGGTTTAATCCATCCCCCTGGATTAACCAAAAGTCTGCTGACAGAAAGACATTTTCGCGCCTGCAAAAACGACCCCATCTATCATCCTCGGCCCATTCCTCGGGCAACCAAAATATCCTTGGATGTTTTTCGGAAGTGCTGTCTTCGGCGACAGCGGCGCTGTTTTCTATTCCTTTTTTAGCCGCCAGCTGGGAGAAATTATGAGAATCAACAACAAAGAATATCCCAACGTTTCACTGAGCGTCGTCAGTGACAGAAAAGAGCCCGGACTGACGGGCATGAAGAAGATCTGCCTCTACGAAGCCACGATCAAATGCGGAAAACAAATTCAAAAAATGCGTTCCGAGCATTTAGGCGAGCTTCAAAGCTGGATCGAGCGAGAGGTGGAGCCGAAGATGACCACGTAAAAGTTTAGACCCGAGAGCTCACGGCCACTTTAACGAGTGGACGGCTTCTTCCTTGGCAGGACAAAGAAGCCCTCGGGTCAATCGAATTTTAACTTGTCCTGCCCCGCACGAAAGAGCGGTGATCGTATTTCTTTCGTTCATAACGTGAGCAACAGTCCTGCCAAGATTTGTGAAGAAATCGTTATGAACAACAAAAAAAAATCCCGAGAAGACGGTTTCCCGAAAAGCGGAAGCCTAGGAATTCTGCGCCCATTTTTCCTCCCCTCGGTTTACGAAAAGGCTTTTGAGTTTTGAAAACCTTTTCTTAAACCAATGACAAATCCTATAGGAGGAAAACATGGCAGAAGTAATTCACATTCAACGAGTAACTATCCATCTCAAGAACGGAACAAATCTGGCCATTGATCTTAAAGCTGAAGAATCGCAACAGATCAACCCGCAGATTGCCGCTTTCCAAGGTGTCTTGGCAGACCCCGAGTCCCAAGAGAAAGTTTTTACGTTCCAGGGCATTCGGGGCTTTAGCTGGGTTCGCATCAAAGAAGTAGTCGCTTTCGATGCTGTCCCTCTCATTTTTACGCCGGCTGAAAAAGAACCGGCACAGACGGCTCAGACCAAATAAATAGCACAACCCGAGGAGGATCTATGAACAAAATCTTTAAAAAAGTCTGGAATCGGAAACGGGGGTGCTTTGTCGCTGTTTCCGAAGCCATGACGGCTGCAAGCCAGAACGCTGGAAAAGCGGCAGTTATCACAGTCGGTCTAGCACTAGCTCTTGCATCGACGCCTTCATACGCCATTTATAAGCATATTTATGCAGGGGAATCAACAGCTGGACAGAACCTAGACTATGCCGAACAGGATTATTCATTAAATCTGCACGGCAATTACACCGTTGGTGCGGGTTCCAATGTTTCTTGGTCCGTTCGAGGAAAAGCATCTTTTAATATCGGGCCAGACAACACCGTTACTACAGTAAACGGAAATCTATTACTTCATTCATGGCACAGTGAAGATTTAGGGCATTTTACTTGGGACAGATCAAATTCCATTCTGGTTAATAGCACCGGCTCTCTTTATATCGGTGACTACGACGAAATCGGCAACCTTACCCGAGGCGGAACTGACAAAAGCAATAACCTTACAGAATTTAGGTTGAAGGACTCTTCGTCCATAACTATCAATGGAAGAGGCTTCTCTAACACAACCTTTGTCCAAGAAGGCAACAGCGTTCTTTCTGTCAACGGCTCCGGGATGGTTTTTGACGGACCCTTCCATATCGATGGAAATTCACGCGTTGACGTCCACAACAATCTTCAAACCCGCAGCAATACTTACATGACCGGGGGTACTATCAATCCATATGGTAATTGGATAAATACCGGTTCATTTAATTTGCAGGGCGGGAATGTCAATGCCGGAAACGGGAGCCTTATTAACAACGGAACTGTGGCGCAAACCGGCGGAAACTTTTCCTCTAAGTTAACAGGCAGCGGCACCTATAACTATAACGGCGGTTCATTTAATGCTTCTAAAGTTTCGGGAGATATCGTCGTCAATATCGCTTCCGGTCTCGGGGCTTCTACATCGAACTTTGAAGGCGGAAACATCAACAACCGAGGAACTTTAACTGTCAACGGCGGCTGGTACAAGAATCTCAACAATTACGGTACTGCAAACTTCAACGGCAATGCAACAATTGCCAAAACCACTAACTACGGGACTATCAATAGTTACGGTGCAGTTAATTTCACGGATAAGTTAAATACTTCCGGAACGCTCAACACACATGACGGGGTGTGGTCTTTCGGGCCTTCCGGCGTTTTGGCAGTAAGCGGCGGAATTGTCCAAACCAACAACTCATTTAACGTCTTCGATTCATTAGGGACGACTGCTCAACAAGAACTTCATTATGTTGGATTGAATTCGGTTTTACCGCAAGAAGTTAAATCCAGTTTGAATGATTTCTTCACTAAGTATGCTCCTGGTTCAATTGCTCAGAAGCTAATTAATCATGCCTCGTTTACGGGTGGAAAAGTGGTTGTCACCGGAGTGGAACTCACTCAAACACAAGCTGACGATCTGAAAAAGGCATTTAAAGACAAGTTTTTTCTCCTAGGCGTCCAACAAGAAACCGCTTTGCCCAGTGCTTCTGACGAAGTTCTGAGTTAAGCGGTTTGTAATTGGAGGTTTCTTATGAGTTATTCAATTGAACAAAAAGTGTCGGGCAATATCCATCCGGCAATTAAATACATGATGGATTCTGACTGTATCGTCGTGTTCTACCGTGTAATAAATACCATACGCGCCAGATACTTTAATTCTTACTCCCTTGCTCTTCCAAGGTTCTACATCAAACAGACGGCAACGCTCAGGCATATAGCTAAGAGAAAATATGGCTTCTTTGAGTTCTGTAATTACTTTCTCAGCCGTTTGGGGAAATCCGGTATCGGCGATGTAGTCGTAGATTTCCTGCAATTCTTCCTGAGCTTTTTCAGAGATAACAACCTGAAAAATCATTTGATGTCTCTGTGTTTAATGCGTGAAAAAGCTTCTTCCGCCGAACAAAAACGGCCTTCCTCAAAATCTTTGAAACTGGCTTCAAATGCTTGGTCTATGTCTTGTCTGCTCATTTGTGAAATGTCTAAATGTTTAGGCATTTTCAATTCAAAAGGCAAAGCTTTTTCGTCAACAAGACGCATAAGAAAAATGCGGATTGCATCTGACATCGTTAATCCAATGGAGTCCAAAACCAAGGTTGCATCTTTTTTGAGTTGCTCGTTGATGCGTACCCGGATGATTTCGTTAGCAAGAGCTTGCATATCAGTATCTCATTAAAAAGTGGTTACTTTGTAACCACAATTATAAAAGGAATTAAACAATGAACAAAATCTTCAAAAAAATATGGAACCGAGCGAGGGGATGCTTCGTGGCAGTTTCCGAAGTGGCTAACTCTGCAAGCCAAAAATCCTCAAACATTACAGTTCAAGGCTATTCATTTCTGTCAGTCGGCAAAGGATTCATGCACACGGCTAAAGTTTTTCGTTTGTCTGCTGTTGCTGCATGCCTAATGCCAATTTTAGGTACTGCAGCGACACTATCAAATCTAGCCGTAGTTGATGTCAAAGACAACAGTGTTACCAACAGCAACGGTGTTGTAGCAGTTCAACTGTCAGCAACACTTCAATTGGAAAAAGGAAGCTCTGTAACAGAGAATCTGGGCTCTATTAATCAAGCTTCATTAACATTGGGCGGCGAAAAGTCTTCTAATACCACAATTCATAGTGGTCAATATGATAGGTATTACGACTATTTTGTAAATCACCACGGTAGCAGTTTTTCCTTTGGTGACAACGATAGGGATTATTGGTCGGCTACCGATGAACAATTAACCGCAACTCATTATGCGGGAGGTTTAGTCTCCTCGTACACTACGCTTTATAGAACTTGGTCAACAGAGAATAAATTAAGCACCACGGGTAGCTTCAGAACCATTGACCTATACGACGATCCCAAACTGTTTAATAAAATTCAGACTTCTTCTCTTGGGACCGGAGAAGTGTCCTACGTTATCAATAATGGGTCTGTTGTCAAAACTAACACCCTCAATATAAAGCCAACGAAAAATACCCTTAATGTTGATTACGGAGTCTTAGTTGATCAAGCACAGTGGGCAAAGGTTTACTCTGACTGGACACTATCCACACTCAATATTTTGGTCGGCTCCAAAGTTCAAGCAACGAGCGGAAACCAAGCGACTCATTTAATCAATAACGGAGGGGTTCTTGAAGTAGGAACTCTTGATGTTTGTCCCGGATGTTCTTACACGCAAAATTCTGGTTCTACTAATATCGACGACATTAAAGGAGGCGGCGATGTCATCATTAATGGAGGAGAAATTATTACTAACGGGTTGCTTACCCTTAAGCCTGCTCAGACTGCAAACATTGCCGTAAAGGACCTCAGCAATCTCGTCGATTTAACTGCAATTTCTTACGCTGCCGGTACAAAAGCTTCTCTAGGCTCTTTCACTTCAATGGCAGACCAAATTCACATCAGCTCTGCCACCGTAAAGATAGAAGGTGACTATACCCAATCAATTAGAGACCAGGCGACGAGCGCAATCAAAAATAAATACGGTAGCGGGGTAAACGTACAGTTTACAGGGAATGTCGCCACGGATAACAGTTTGGACTTATCGAATGGGTGGACAAGTGCAGTTCTCAATTCTGTTTTCGACGAAAACCGCCGAGCTGACTATTTGTTCCATACACTTAATTGGAATGGAGAGGGACAGGATAAGGTAATCGGAACCGGAGATATTAGTAAAAATTTCGGAGTAAAGAATGTGGAAAATGTCGGTTCCATTACTGTTAACAACGGAGCGACATTTGCCATCTTAGGAGATAACGCAAATACCAGACTGGCTGGAAATGAATTTATCGCCGATCACGGAACGCTAATTTTCGGTGCAAATGGCTTGGCTTCCGGAGGAACGGCAACAAATGTAAGCATAGTCAATAACGGAACATTGAAAGTTTTCGCCGGTGACTTCTCGATCAATAAGTTAAATCTTGACGGTCTTGTGAACAATTCTGGAACGTTGAGGTTGAATGACTTTAACATGGGAAACAACGGAAGATTGGTCTCCTCTGGCACCCTTCAAGCCGACCGTTCAAAGCTGTTCTCCATAGAAGATTCTCACATTGACGGTTTGAACGTTGTAAATCTCGGACACACAGAACCGCAGGAAGTGCGTCAACAACTCACAGAACTCTTCCGCAAGTACGTTCCTGAGAATCAAAAACTTCTTGATGAAATAGTCGATCACGCTCAATTCACGGGCGGGAAAGTCATTGTTACGAATGCTCATCTCACGGAAACCCAACGCGATGATTTGACAAAGGCATTTAAAGACAAGTTTGGAGGTAATACAGCTCTTGAGTTCCAAGGCACGATAGCGGGCGTTTCACATGATGATAGATTAACCGTCGCAAAAACCAATGAGCTTTATGACAACGTAGAGCACTTGCGCGATGTTATTTTCGTTGATCGCAAACTTGAAGGCGAAAACGGAGCAATCGTTGTCGGAGATTCCGGTTTGCGAAACAACACAGGGTTCACAGGCATCAATGAAGCAACCGGCACGACCATCCAGGACGGAAAAGAGCTAACACTTATCGGCGGCAAATCAGACGGTACAGGTAATCGCTTTACTCTTGCCGAACGTATTATCAGTGCGGTTGGTGACGGAGCAAAGCTCATTCTTGGCAGCTTGGGAATTAAAGACTCTTCTGTCTACCAAGGACAGGCCGAACAGGTTCATCTCTCTGATAAGGGAGAACTTAAGGTTGCCGCCGGCGATTACCTCGTCAAGAACCTTAATTCTTCAGGCGGAAAGACCACTGTCGATAAAAATGCTGTTTTCAACAGCGAAAACGCTACCTTCACAGACAAAGCAGTCTTAGAGAACAATGGAGAAACGGTTCTTGGTACTTTGACAGGTTGGAACGGTGCTGAAGTTCACAACAACAGCAAGCTAACGGTCAACGGTATCACACAATTCGGCGGCAGATTCATCAATAACGCAAACGCCAAATTGGTAGGAACTGCGGACCTGGACGGTACCCTCCAAAACAGTCAGGGTGCTTCTTTAATCGCGAATACCGTAAATGTCAACGGAACACTGCGGAATTTCGGTTACATGGAAGCGCTGGATAATTCAACAGTATTCGGCACTCTTGAAAATCCGGGAGAAATCCGTCTGTTCAACACGTCCATAGGTTCACGCGGCGATGGTGATATTGGCACAATCGGCAATACCTACACTCTTAAAGCAACCGGTAAAACTCAAGTTTCCGGTCTGATTGCTAACGCTCAGGGTGCAGTCGCAGAGTTTTCAGGAGATGATGCCGAGCTGTTGATTCTTGATGGCGGTGTCGTTTCCAATAATGGCACACTCTTAGCGAATTCACTAATCGTGAATGACGGTGGTTATTTCATCAATGGAGACGACGCGCAGCAAACTTTCACAGCTTCTCCGTTGCGCCTCAGAGTCGTCGCAAGAGCAGTTGCCAGAGCAACAGAGCAATTAAAGAATCTGACGGTTTCCGAAGGCGGCACAAAGACGAACAACGGATTGGCTTATTACGGCACCGGTTCGATTGCAGGTGAATTTATCAATGCTGCGGGGGCCGAAGCCTACGGCGGCGTATCTGACATTTTCGTTGACGGCAGCGGATTAGGTATTACTAATACCGGCTCGATCAAAAATGCAGGTACATTTACTTTCGGCGGTACTTTGAACAATTCCGGCTCGATTACCGGGGACGGTCTGATAGTGTTCAAACGCGCGGGCAACGATACCTTTACGAATGCCGGACAAATCAATGTCGGAAGCCTTGAAGCTGCTAACGTTAAATACGTCCAGACGGCAGGCAGTCTTTCGAGTGCTTCGGGTTGGTTCAGCAATTCAACAGTTGATCTGACCGGCGGAACGATTGAGCACACTGTCCTCGGTTCCGGCAATACCTACAATCTTGGCGCAGGCTCCGGTTCCAATGATGCAGCAACGTTTACGGTTGGAACACTGGATAGTTCTTCTGTCGTGAATATCAATCGCGGTGCAACACTGAGAACCGAACACATTGCAATGGATGGTCACAAGACCACTAACTTGCAAGGCGGCCGTCTGTCCACAACGTTGGATCAGGTCTTTGCCGATCTGGATTATTCAACACTTAACCTAGATGCGGTTAACCCGGACGACAAAGTAGAAGTCACGAGCAATCCTCAGATTGTGACCGGGGTAGGCAATGTTATTGATTCCGTGGCCGAAGGCGTTGCTTTCCAGTGGGGCACTGTCGCATTTGACGACGCCTCATACAGCGCTGCGCTGGCCGGCGATGCAGTCAACAAGCTTGTAGCCATCGGAGACGTTCCGGCGGAACGTCGCGGTGAGCTCGAAGTCGCATTTAACGGCAAAGCAGCAGAGAGGTTTAATGTAGATCTCGCAAATTCTATTAAAGCCACGGCTGCCGGCACTCTAGCCTATGCAACATTTGCGAATGAGACGCTCTCCAACGAAACAACCGACAATCCCGGAGCCACTTCCTTGGTAGTCGGTGTTAACGAAAAGGGTGCGATTGTCGTTCCGAGTTCCGGTACACCCAATGTACTGAGCCAAAACATGGGCTTTATGAACGTCACCGGCGTAACAGACGGCCTCTACATCAACAACGGCAGCCATTTCGTTTTAGTGGGTCAGTCCCAACCTAATCCCAATCTCGCTCCGGTTGAGTTGGCGGACGGCACTGTGTGGGTCGGCGGCAACCGCAACGACAACGGTACTGTCACACCTTCTAAGTTAACGCTTGGTTCTTACGGCTCGGCCAGCGCAACGAAGGGACACCTTGCACAACTCAATATCGGAATTTCTCCGGTTAATAATCAACTTGGCGGAGCAGGCGGTCAGGTAATCGTTAAAAACGGCGTATTCACTATTGATACCTTGAACAATGGTTCAGCCGGTTATGGCGAAGACAGAGAAGGACTCGTCATTGGCAATGCTGACGACACGACCACTCAATTGATTGTCACAAACTATGCGGCTGTTGACGGCAGCGCTATGAGCAATCATGGCCTTTTCAAGGCTGAGAATATTGCTTCCCGCAACACGAATAATTCGTTTGTCAATCATGGAACATTTGAAATCGGTACTGCCGATATCAGCGGTTATCTTGATAACAAAGGAACTGCATCGTTTGACGATCTGACTCTGCGCGAATACGGCACAGTGAACCGTCAAGACGCCGAATTGACAGCCGGAAAACTGACCGTAGCAGGTAACGCATTGGCAGGAGCTTCAGGGACCTATGCAATTCGTGGGGAACTGGATAACCAAGGCAAACTGTCTGTAACGGATGAACTGACCGTTGCAGGTGACGTGAGCAACAGCGGCGAACTCAATGCCGAGAAATCCGTCGTTCAGGCAGCAGCCTCTGACGTTGAAGGTGCGGAAGCAGGCAACTTCATCAACAATGCGCTTGTCAAGTTCGATTCTCTGCTGACCGAGGCAGGATCCATTGTTTCCAACGCCGCAGACGCAGTTCTGACGATTGCCGGCCTTAACAACGCCTCCGAACTTCAGGGTACTGTCAACAACGACGGTACGATTAAGGTCGAAGGTACTCAGAGCGTTACCGTTGCAGACGGCGAGCTGAACAACAACGGCTCAATGGAAAACACCAACGCTTTGAATGTTGAAGGCGGCCTTGTCAACAATAAGGGCAACCTTGCTCTGACAGGATTAAACATCACCGGCGGACAGGTTTCGAATGACGCTTCTGCATACTTTAAAGATGCGGGAGTTACGGAAATTGCTATGTCCGATACCGGCGACGTGGCAATTCAAAACGGCGGCTTGCTGGACCTGACCGATCTTCAGCTCACAAAGGGCACGATCTCGGGCGGTACAGTTGGTGTAAAGGAAACAACAATTGCATCTGTGAAGGTTGACGGCGTAATTGACGCTGCGAGCGTCGGGTTCAAAGACCTTACAAACGAAGGCGTTATCACCGTTTCCGATGTATTTGCTTCGGCAAATACCGAAAACTCAGGCACGGTTGATGCTGCCAATATCGCCATGAGTGATGGTGATAAGTTTGTGAATAAAGCCGGAGCGACAGCCACGTCTGATAAGCTCGACCTCGCAGGCGGTGAATTTGTCAATGAAGCCGGCGACACATCTGGTATCGCTTTGACTCAGATCGGCGAAAACGGTCAGTTCACGGCAAATGGCGACACCACACTCCAGCAGGTTGGATCTGCCGGCGGCACCATCAATCTCAACAAAGGCAATCTCAATATTGCCGAATTGGATGCCAAGGATTCCGTTTACAACCAGACAGCCGGAAACTTCAAGGCCGATAAAGGTTTCTTTGAAAATTCGACTTTGAATATCATGGGCGGTGTGTTTGATGCTTCCGAAGTCCGTGATGCCGAAGGCAATGTCACAGGTCTTCTTGGAAACAACGTTGTCAATATTTCCGGTCCGAATAAGACTCCGGTTATCAACAACGAAGATTCCGCCGAGGACAAGGCTCACTACAAAGACAACCTGACTCAGGTGTTGGCCGGCGTCGTCAACAGCGACACAACCGTCAACATCATGGAAGGCGGTGTTCTTGACGTTGCTGAAATCAAGCTCGACGGAACAAAGGCTGACAGCATTAACCTCAAAGGCGGTGTTCTTCAGACGAGCGCCGATCAAATTTTCGGCTCAGTCACGACTGAGGCAATCCGCATCGACGCGGCTGATCCTGAAACCGGTACAGTTCAGCTTCCGACCGAAGTCCTTTCTGCCACGACGGTAGGTGCAGTCAAAGACGAAATCAAGACCGGTCTCAACGTCGAAAGTGGCAACCTCGCTCTTGATGACGATTGGTTCAGCTCTTCTTTGATTGTCAGCGTGACCGACAAGATCGCCAACGCATTTGAAAATGCTGCCAATTTGACGATCAACTTCCTTGGTCAGATGACCGCTCCGTTCACAGTAACAACGGCTAATGATCTTGAAAAAGAAGGTCTCGACGTTGTTCTGAACCCCGGTATCGTGCTCAACACCACAACTCTGCACAACGAGTTCGCAGATGAGTACAACAAGGAAAACGACGCCAACCAGACCGTTAAAGGCTTGGTGATCGGCGCTGCGTCCAATGGCGAGAACACCAACTCTATCAATATCAGCATGGGCTTCAAGGACATTACTCATGCGGATAAAGTCACGATTGAGGGCGGTAAAGAACTCGCATTGGTCGGCAATGCAGTAAACGCTATTCCTGAAGCCTCTTTCGGTGATGACGCCAATAAGCTCCTGAAAGACGCTGCGGACGGCGGTTCTGTTGATGTCAATAACGGTAAGTTCACATTCGGCTCCCACGGCGGTGTAACCCCGACGGTCGGTTGGATTCTTTCGTCCAATATCGCAGAAAACGGATCTCTGGAAGGCAAGAACGGTGAATTTGCCGACTGGACGATTGCCAACAGCGGTAACGTTCACGTTCACTCCAACGCGATCCTTCATACCAACAGTCTGACTGGAAACGGTGCCGCTGTTAACGAAGGCAAGCTCTCTCTGGATGAAAAGGACGGTACAGGCCCGACATTTGACGTTGCTGGCTCTTTCACGAACAAGGGCGAAAACTCTATTCTGGACGCCTCCAAGGTCGAAAAAGTTACTGTCTCGGGTACTCATGTCAACGAAGGTCAGGCCGACTACAAGGATATGCTTGTGGCTGAAGGCGGATCTTCGACCAACAGCGGAACCGAACAGGGCAACATCCTGACGGTTGAAGGCTCTCACGCCAACACCGGCACTTCGATCTGGAACGGTGTCACCGTTGCTGAAAACGGCAAAGGCGAAAACGCAGGTAAGCTCGATGTGGGCAGTGTGTTCGACGTTATCGGTGAGTTCGTCAACAAGGGCGCTGAAGCTGTTCTGGACGCCACCAAGACGGCAGTTACCAACGTCGCAGGCATCCTTCGCAATGAAGGAACGGCCAACTACGACGACATGACAATTGCCGACGGCGGCAAGTCTGAAAACTCCGGCTTCGAAAAAGGTGACATCCTCACGGTTGCAACAGGTGCCGAACACAGCAACAGCGGAACCTCGATTTGGAACAACGTTACTGTTCAGGACGGAGCCACTTCCACCGTTGAAGATGGAGCCAAAGAGACAATCAACGACGCTTATGTAGTTGCGGGAGACCGTACAAACAAGGGCGAAGTCGATGCGACCGGTGTTGAAAATACCCAAGTTACGGGTACTCTCGACAATCAAGGAACCTCCAACTACGACGATATGACCGTTGAAGCGGGCGGCAAGTCCGACAACTCCGGCTACGAAAAGGGCGACATTCTTACGATTGCCGATGGCGGCGAACATACCAACTCCGGAACTTCGATCTGGAACAATCAGACAGTTAAGGAAGGCGGTACGTCCGTTACCGAAGAAGGCGGTAAAGAGACTATCAATGACAAATATGTCATTGAAGGCGATAAGACCAATAGGGGTGAAGTTGATGCTAAGGGCGTTGAGAATACCGAAGTTAAAGGTAATCTCGACAACCAGGGCAAGTCCGAGTACGACGACATGACCATCGGCGACGGCGGCAAGTCCGACAACTCCGGCTATGAAAAGGGCGACATCCTTACTATCGACAAGGGCGGTGAACATGACAACAGCGGCACATCCATCTGGAACAACGTTGTTGTTGCCGGCGGTGATGTAAACAACACCGGCGATATTGAAACCGAAAAACTGACGATAGACGACGGTCTGGTCAACATCGGCGAAGGCAGTCTCAATGCCGGTGAAACCGATCTGAACGGCGGCGACCTCGTTATCGGCAACGATAAGGACAGAACCCCTGAAAACCGTGTCACGGCTGAGATCAATCCGAAGGACGACGTTATCGACACGAATATCTACGTGAAGAACAACGGCGATCTGAACCTAGGACCGAAGGGCGGTCTTGATTGGGCTGACTCCATCGGCTCTCCGACGGTGCCCAGCGGAACACCGAGCAGACTTGTTATCACGACCAACGTGACGACAGGCCCGGGAGGTGGAATTGCAGTAGGTCCTGAAGTCTGGACGGATAAAGACAATCATGTCCAGATCGGAAACGGCGATCTCTACTTCGCTAAGGATTCTCTGACCGTTATCGACAGCTCTATCCTCACTGACGGTAAGTCTGCGTTCAATACAACTTCCGACGTTGCCAAGGTTACAGTCGAACCCGGTGCAAACCTTATTCTCGGCAATATTGAAGAAGTCGGCGACTACACAATCGTTAATGGCTACATTACAGGCGGAAATGAATCCGACGGTAGGTGGACAGGCGGTTGGACAGGCGACAACCTCTATGCTCTGCCGCAGGACGGCTCCGGAATCAATTGGATCCTGAAGCTTCACAACGACCCGAGCAAGATTTGGGTCAATGCAACACTGGCCGATGTCAGAACCGTTTACCCGGATATTGCAATTCCGAATATCGCCAACGACGATATGCTCAACTGCAAGTCCGGCGATCCGGGTGCCGACTTCGTTTGCCGCGTACTTCGCGACAAAGAATTGGATGTTGCAGGCAAGACCAAGATTCTGAACTCCGTGGCTAATATCGCCTTCGCCGGCGGTGCTATGTCCGTAGCGATGAATGACTTGAACTCGGCAACCGATTCCATTGAAGGACGAGTCTCTATGAAGAACGAAGCCTTCACCGAGAACGGTGTCATGCGCGAGTGGGAACGCGGCAACGATCTGTGGATTGACGTTATCGGCGGCAAACAGAAATACAAGAGCCTGAGCGCGACGGGTATTTCCAAGGCCGGCTATGACACCAACTCCTACGGATTCGTCATGGGCTACGACCGCAAGTTTGCAGACAAACCGATCATCTTGGGCGCTGCCTTCAGTTACAACCACGGCTCGCTAGATTCCACAGGCGACGTGTTGAAGACAAAGAACAAGTACAACTCGTTCGGTCTGCACGCCTACGGTGCTTATGCTCCGGTCGAAAAGGTCAACCTCATCGGTACATTGAGCTGGATGCACAACTCCTCTGATATTACTCAGTCGATCAATGCAGCCGGATTCAATAAGGCTGATGCGGATGTCAAGACGAATATGTTCAGCCTCGGCGCTCGTGCCGAAGCGACTATTCCCGCTGGAAAAGCCAATATCGTTCCGCACGCAGGTCTGAGATACGTCTGGGCCAAGTCGGGCAAATACGATACGAAGGTTGACGGTAAGAAGGTTTGGAGCAACAAGGCTGACGCTACGAACACCTTCCAGCTTCCGATAGGCGTTGCTGTCAGAACCGACATTGCAACAGCCTCCGGCTGGAACGTTCGCCCGCAGGCCGACGTAACCGTCATCCCGCAGTTCGGCGATACGAAGCAGAAGACCAAACTGTCCAACTTCAACGGTGTTAGCGACAAGCTCTCCGGCGAATTTGCAGGCAAGTTCGGTACGAACGTGAACTTAGGCGTCCAGGCTGACAAAGGCCCGGCCACTATCGGCGTCCGCTATGGCTTCACAGGCGGTACGAAGGGTAAGGCTGACCATATGTTCAAGCTTGAAGCCCGTTATCGCTTCTAACCTAAAACCAAGCCGCTTCTTCTGAGGCGGCTGCCAAGAAAGGGAGAGGTCTAAAAAATCTCTCCCTTATTTTTGTGCTTCCGTTTTATGAGGCTCAAAGAAACACATCCAGGTGTTTGCAAACCTCTTCGCGGCTGGTTTCTCCGCGATAGTCATATCGGGACGTTGTAGCGACAGAGGTATGCCCCATAGCTCGTTGAAGAATAAAAAGATCGCATCCCTGTTCAAGCATCCTTGTGGCAAATGTCCTGCGCAAGTCATGCGGGCGAACCTTCCCCAGTTCAGCTAATCCCGCTCTTTTTTGGAGAATCCTGTAGATTGATGACGGCTGCATCGTTCTGAAAAGGAGCTTGCTTTTGTCTGCGCCGGGGCAGATTCGAGGAAAAAATATTCCGTCTTCCAAGCCTCGCGCCATGAGCCACTCATCAATGATCCTGTCGATTTTCTTCGGAACGAAGACTCGGCGCTCCTTGTTGCCTTTTCCGATGAAACAAAAAGATCGGTTGCAGCAGTCCCAATCTTTCATTTCCAACTGCACAACTTCAGCCCGTCTTAAACCGCATCCGAGCATTAGAGCAAACATAGCCTTATCTCTCTTGCCTTGATTCGTGCCGTCGTCGCACGCGGTCAGGAGACCGCAGGCTTCCTTTCCGGTCAGACTGCGACCCTTTGGCAGCCGTTCATATTTGACGCCTGTCAAAGCCTGAATTTTCAGGTAAGACGATTGAGGAATGAGATCCAGCGTCCAAGCCTCTTTCGCCACTGTTTTGAAAGCAGTCAGGTAAAGATTTTGTGTTGCACCGCTGCAGCCTTTTTCTGTCAGTGTCCTTTTGATTTCCGTCCAATGATTGCGTTTTAGTTTCGCCCAATCAGCGGTTTCAATATCAGAAGCTCCGAGAATAACGGCTATATGCTTCAGACAGTTGGACATCGTGATCACCGAACGGGAAGAACCGAGCCTGGAAAGGTAGGCAAGAGCGGGATTCTTTTTTTGAGAAGTATTTGGGTTGGTGTTGAGCATTTTCTTCAAAAAATCTTATCTTAGAGAGTCGATTTAACTATTTACTTTTTTGATTTATAATTGTTAGCGAAGTTGCTAACAAATTTTGTTATGTACGAAATCGTTTACTTGGAAGATGCCTTGAATGAAATTCGGAATTGGCCGATCAAAGTTCGTGTCAACTACTTTCGAATAGCATCTTTGATAGAAATTAGAGGCCCAAACCTTGGAATGCCTCATACACGAGCAATGGGAAAAGGTCTTTTTGAAGTTCGGGCAAAGGGAGCGGAAGGAATTGGCAGAGCGTTTTTCTGTACGGTAAAAGGCAAGAAGGTTATCGTTCTTCACGCCTTTATCAAGAAATCGGCAAAGACTCCCAAACAAGATTTGGATCTGGCACTTAAACGAATGGCGGAGGTTAATCAAGATGGTTAAGTACGCTTCTATGACGCACGAAGAATTCTTTAACGAACAAATGAAGGATCCAGAATTTGCCAAGGCATATGAGGAGTCGGAAGAGGAATTCAAGGCCTTACAAAAGGCAATCGAATTAAGAATGCAGCAAAAACTTTCGCAAACTGAGGTTGCCCAACGAATGAATACCACCCGTTCTGTTGTCTGTCGCTTAGAAGCCGGTCTTTCAAACGGTACACCTCCTTCTTTAGGAATGCTTAAAAGATACGCCTCAGCTCTTGGGAAAAAAGTGGAAATTCGTTTGGTTTGATCGTTCATTTAAAAACTCAAATAGACTCAACCGCACGGCTCAGAACTCTCTTAAGAGCGACAGAGTTGTGCGGTTTCGTTTTGACTAAAGAAGCTAAGAAACTTGTCTTTAAATACCTTTGTAGAAGCTCAAGCTTTCTTAAAGGAATTTTTGGAGAGAATAATTATAAAAATAACATTAGTACGCTAAATATCTTTGAGGAGGAGTAGTTTTTGCACAATCAGAACGGCACCGTTTCCATTAAGAGCGGACCGATGCGGGGCAGGTCTTTCCAACAGGTTGTATATCCCGGGCTCAAACGCGCACGGGACATTTCCCAAGCGTCTTTGCCTAATTTAGAAGCCGCAAAGCAGAGCGTATTTTTACCGTAGCGGGTGTTGATGGAATCCATCAGTTCACAGATGATCTGCTGTTGTTCGGTTTCCGTCTCTTCAAAAAGATCCTTGGTGACAGCGTCTTTCGGAACGACTTCTCCGACATAGACCCCGGCGCGTTTATAGAGGCAGTCTCTGCGGTAAGTTTGATTAAGCAATCGCCGAGCGTAATGAATAATCGTATTGGTATCCGAAATAGGATAAGGAAGGCCAACGCACGGATAAGCGTGTTGCTGGACATCCTGAAGGCGGAAAGGATTCGTGTTCAAAATAATACCGACGGTGTGCGCCACCGTACCTTCGCGACGCAAGGTTCTTCCGCATTCCTGGGCATGGAACGTGACTGCGCCCAGCAAATCGTCTTTGTCGCAGACCAAATGACTGAAGCTGCGGCTCCGCAGGATTTGCTGTCTTTTTGGTTTCACAAGCTCCAGCGGGATACAGGAAGTTCCCTGAAGTTCTCGAACTGTCATGGAAAGCGTAATACCGAACCGATCACGGATGGCTTCCGCATCTGCACGGGCTAAATCCAGAGCGGTACGGATTCCTATCTTGCCGAGATGCTCGGTATAGCGTCTGCCGACGCCCCAAATTTCAGAGACAGGTTCGCAGGCAAGCGCTTTTGCCTGTCTTTGAGGCGTTAAGTCGAGCCAATTGCACACCCCTTTAAGCCCGGCGTAGTGTTTGGCCAAATGGTTGCAGTATTTGGCTAAAGTTTTTGTCGGTGCGATACCGACGCACGTTGGGATGCCGACATCCCTAAATACTTTTTCCTTGATCCGAAAGCCCAACTGGGTTAGGTCAGTACCCAGACCTTCGTAGCCGCTCATGTTGGCGAAGCACTCATCTATGCTATACAGATCAATGCAGTCAACTTGAGAGGCGATAGTGGACATCATGCGCCCGGAGAGATTGGCGTAGAGTTCGTAGTTACTTGAGAAAACGGCGACGTTTTCCCGTATGCAGAATTCTTCGATCTGGAAGTACGGCTGGCACATTTTGATGCCGAGTTTTTTTGCTTCTTTTGATCGAGCGACGACGCATCCGTCATTGTTACTAAGCACTATAACAGGACGGTCAGTTAAGTCCGGACGAAAGACTTTTTCGCAGGAGGCGAAGAAGGAGTTTCCGTCCACCAGCGCGAACACTTGCATACTTAGTTACTTTTAATCGTGTACTTCACAACACCGATAAAGCGCCACTCGTCGTAGTCTTTGGGAAGAATGGGTTTGTAGATGGGGTTTGAGCTTTCCGGAAGCAGACGCAGTCCCTTATCGTCTTTCACATAGCGCTTAACGGTAAATTCGTTGTTAATGCTCATGATGACGATGTCGCCGTTCTTGGGTTCCGGGGAGCGGTCGACGACTAGGAGGTCGCCTTCGTCCATACCGGCTAAGTCCATTGAGTCGCCTGTTACGTAGACGAAGAATGTTGAGGCAGGATTAGCGACTAAGAATGCGTTAAGGTCCAGTGACCTGTCTATATAGCTTTCTGCCGGGGAAGGGAACCCGGCCTGAACGCCGCATTCGTAGACCGGAATGCTTAGATGCGTCGGATTCATGGCCGGAACCAGAATCTGGTCTGTGTCGAGGGTACGAGCAGGTTCTGCGACACGTTCAAGTTCACAGCGAAGCCATTTTGCGCCGCCTAACTGCTTGAAAACAGGAACCAGTTCATCTGTAAGGCAAATGGAAACACGTTTTGTATTACCAAGACCTTTGCGGCCGGCACCTTCACGAGCGCCCCCGCGGTTTTCTTTTTTAGTTGTTTTATCCATGATGAAATAAAAAGAGGAAAATTTTTGAAATAATAATACTATTTCAAAAATCATATTGTCAATTTTTGCATAATTTCTGTGAAACAGTCCCATACTCGGGCGGGGAGAATTCGCAGGTGACTTCTCCCCGCCCTAATCGGGCGAGGCTTCTCACTTCAATGACTCCTGCCTTTCAATTGAAAGGACTTACGGTGCCTCCATGAGGTGCGGCTTATCGCCGCAAGACGGCAAGCCCTGCCGCCTTTAACTGCACAATACCTTCTCTTTTGATATTTATCGCAGCGGCATAATCCCGCAGGTTTAAACCGCCGCACTTCGGACAAATCCACTGCCTCATGGCGAGAGTCAATCCGTCAAACTTGTATTGACATCGCGGGCAGGTCTTCGAGGACGGAAAAAAGGTGTCCGTTTGTATGAGGAGCTTTCCGCTTCTTTCCGCCTTGTACTTGAGCTTGGACAAAAATCCGCCCCAGCCGGCATCTGCTATTGCCCGAGCGAGCTTGCGATTGTGCATCATATTTTTGATTTTTAAACTCTCTGCGATGACTGCTTGGCTTTCGTCAATCAATCGCTTCGAGACCTTGTGCTGAAAATCCTCGCGTTTGCGAGCGACCTTCCGATAAACTTTTGCGAGGCGTCGGACCGCCTTGCTTCTCCTTCTGCTTCCTTTTACCTTGCGGGAAACCTCCTTGTGCGCTTTTTTCAATTTCCTCAGTGCACCTTTGAGTTCCTTGGGATTGTCAACGGTTCTGTTGAAGGAGTCTGTCAGAAAGTCCTTTATTCCGAGATCAATGCCGATCACCTTGGACTCTTCGACTTCCGTCGGTTTATCGGGTATCTCCGTCAGTGTCTCGCATAAAATGGAGGCAAAGTAGTCTCCCACCCAGTCGCGGGATACTGTAATGCTCTTGACCTTACCTTGTATCGGTCGATGGATTACCGCTTTGATCGGCTTGCACTTGGGAATCTTGATGAAGTCTTCCCCAATGGTCAAAGAAGTGCAGTGATAACTGGTTTGCCTGTTTCGTTTGCTTTTGAATTGCGGAAATCGAGCCTCTTTCTTGAAAAATCGCTTGTAGGCCGTATCCGCGTGCCGAACAGCTTCTTGAAGGCTTATGGAGTCGTATTGAGCAAGCCAGCCGTACTTTCTTGACTTCTTGGCAGCGGACAACAGAGGTTTAATCTCTTTGCTGACGGACAGCGAGATGCCTTTCTTCCGGTAAAAGTCCCGTTTCAGAGCAACGGCTTTGTTGTAGCAGAAGCGCACCGCTCCGAATTGGCCGTTTAAAAAACGCCTCTGTTCGGATGTCGGGTACAGTCTTACTTTCGTTGCTATTAAGGAAGCTCTGCAAAATACGTAATTTTTCCCAATCGCCCTTCGGAGGCTTTATTTTCGAAGAATCTGACGGGAA
>OOCG01000237.1_pt1 | contig 40004 bp, 37 predicted proteins | sample 1671521 | NCBI WGS metagenome assembly OOCG01 (sample SAMN06348165, study PRJEB24527) | human gut metagenome | biome: human gut; feature: ankylosing spondylitis patient; material: feces | host: Homo sapiens | place: China | collected 2015-10
TAGGAATATAATGTTTAACCTGTCAACTTTGTCAGGAATTAATCTTCAAACTGACAACTATTTTCAGTACACTTCAGTTTTGGAAGTACTGAATTTGGTTGTGCGTTTTCAATAAAAAGGGTGATTGTTGTAAGGCTTTTGAGAAAGTTTTCTAATTTTGCATATTACGTAATTATCTGAATCAGGATGAAGGATAGAAGCGTATGCGCAGGTACAGCCTTAACTGGGAATATACAGAAAACTGGCAGAGAAAGTGCATGTTTATGGTAAAGCGGAATTTAAGATAGAATATGATAGAGCAAGTTTTGATTGAGAATTACAAGTCCATTAAAGACTTGTCGCTGCCTTTGAATCGGCTGAATGTGTTAATCGGTTCAAACGGAGCTGGAAAAAGTAATTTCATTTCATTCTTTGAATTGACCAAGGCAATATATGAGCAACGCTTTGGCAGTTATACCTTGTCTAAAGGGGGGATTGATAACTTGCTGCGTCAGGGAAGAAAAGTATCGCCGTCTATCCAGGGATTGATTGATTTTGACAATACAAATGCTTTTTTCTTTGAGATTAAACCATCACAATCGAACAAAGGCTATATTGAAAAAACGGGAGATTTTTTTAATAACTGTCATAAGCCGGGAAAGGATTACTCACAGTGGAATAGAACGATTTGGGATTCTGCCGTAGAAGAATCCTCTTTGAAGGATAATAAAAGATGGAGGGCTGCTTACTTGAGAAAATATTTAGGTAGCTTTACAGTCTATCATTTTCACGATACCAGTGCCACTTCTCCCATGCGTGGGGATTGTCCGATTAACGACAACGAATATTTGCGTGATAACGGCTCCAACCTTGCCGCTTACCTGTATTCATTGATGCTGAACGATGAAAAGACATTCCGCTTGATAGAGGGTGTGATACGTTCCATTGCTCCTTATTTCAAGGGCTTCAAGCTCCGTCCGGATGCCAACAATAAGGAAAGAATTCGTCTGGAATGGGAGGAGAGGGATACAGATATGTACCTCGATGGTTATAGCTTTTCGGACGGTACTTTGCGTTTCATAGCCCTTACAACCTTACTGTTGCAGTCCAAGATGCCGGAAGTGATAATTATTGATGAACCTGAATTGGGTTTGCATCCGGCCGCTATCAATAAACTGGCCCAACTTGTCAAGCAGGCTTCGCTCAAAAGCCAGATTATTTTGTCTACTCAGTCCACCAATCTGGTCAATTGCTTTGAGGTGGAAGACATTATTGTGGTGGACAGGGCAGACAACCAATCGGTTTTTCGTCATCTGGAACGGGAAGAGCTGGGAAAATGGATGGACGATTACGAATTGTCTCTCAGTGATTTGTGGGAGAAAAACATGATAGGAGGGCAGTTATGAAACGTGTGTATATTGTCGTCGAAGGGCAGACGGAGCAAGAGTTTGTCAACTCGGTCATTTCTCCCTATTTGCAAGAATTTGGTATATTGAGCGTTACGCCTGTCTTGGTTCGGACAAGCAGGACAGGTCGGGGAGGAATGGTGAGCTATTCACATCTGGCAAATACGATCAAGCCTCTTTTGATGTCCGAAAAAAGCGATTATATCGTAACTACCTTTATTGACTTTTTCAGACTTCCCCACGATATGCCCCATTATGAGGACAGCATGAAGAAGCCGGACAAAATAGAGCAAATACAGTCGTTGGAAGCGGCAATTAATGAGGCTATAGAGACCGTCGTTTTTTCTCTTACATACAGTTGCACGAGTTTGAGGCTCTGCTGTTTTCCAGTAACAAAGGTTTTGAGTACTATTTTTCGGAAGAACTCGCAGCAAAGACTGCTTCTATCATTTCATCCTACGACAACCCCGAAGACATCAATACCTCTCCTGAAGGGGCTCCCTCCAAAAGATTGCTGGCTATAAAGTCCGACTACAACAAAGTGCTGGAAGGAAACCTGATAGCATTGGAAATCGGGATAAAATCCATTTTGGAGAAATGTCCGCGGTTTGCGGAATGGATAAAGACAATCATTGAAAAATCTGAATAGCAAGCTCATTTTTCTGTTTGTCACTTTTTATTCGTACATTTGCGAAGCATAACCCAAATACAATAACCATGAAATTTATTGGAATTATTCCTGCAAGATATGCATCTACACGCTTCCCCGCCAAACCTTTGGCACTACTGGGAGGCAAACCCGTGATACAAAGAGTTTATGAACAAGTGGCCGGTGTGCTGGACGAAGCTTACGTGGCTACCGACGACGAACGCATCGAAGCGGCTGTAAAGGCTTTCGGTGGAAAGGTGGTAATGACATCGGTCGACCATAAGAGCGGGACCGACCGTTGCTACGAGGCTTACTGCAAGGTGGGCAGCGGCTATGACGTGGTGGTGAACATTCAGGGTGACGAACCGTTCATCCAGCGTTCGCAGCTGGAAGCCGTGAAGGCTTGCTTTGACGATGCTTCAACACAGATTGCCACACTTGTGAAACCGTTTACGCCTGCCGACGGATTTGATGCGCTGGAAAATGTGAACTCGCCCAAGGTGGTGGTGAGCAAGGAGATGAAGGCGCTCTACTTCAGCCGTTCCATCATTCCTTACCAGCGTAACCGCGACAAGAAGGAGTGGCTGGCCGGACATACGTATTACAAACATATCGGACTTTATGCCTACCGTGCTCCGGTGTTGAAGGAGATTACATCCCTTCCGCAGTCGTCGCTCGAACTGGCCGAATCGCTGGAGCAGTTGCGCTGGCTGGAGAACGGCTATTCCATCAAGGTGGGCATCAGCGAAGTGGAGACCATTGGTATTGACACACCGCAGGATCTGGCACGGGCCGAAGAGTTTCTGCGTAATCAGCAGGAGGCACTATGACGCAGCTCGACCGTAGTGTGGCGCCTGCCATCCGTCAGCTGGAGCATTTTTCCATCTTGCAGCCGGAGTTGCACCGTATGAAGAACAGCATGCCGCTGTATGTGCTTTCGGCCGGAAACGAGGACGTGATTCGTTTCGACTTATTAGTGCGGAGCGGACAGCTCGACCAGTCGCAGCCGCTTCAGGCTGTGTTTACCAACCGTATGCTGCGTGAGGGAACGGTGCGCATGACATCGGGCGAGATTGCCGAACGGCTGGATTATTACGGGGCGTGGCTCGACCTGTCTTCTTCTGTGAACTGTGGATTTGTGACACTGTATACACTGACGAAACACCTTGACCGCACCATGGAGATTGTGGCCGGACTGGTGAAGGAGTCTGTGTTTCCGGAAGAGCAGTTCCGCATTATCTGCGACATCAACCGCCAGCAGTTCCTGGTGAACAACCAGCGGGTGGACGTACTAGCTCGCAAGCAGCTGAACCGTTCGCTTTTCGGTACTTCGCATCCGTTGGGACGCTATGCCGAACTGGAGGATTATGAACGCATTCAGGTGGAGGCGCTGAAGGATTTCTATCACCGCCATTATCACTCGGGCAACTGCTCCATGTACGTGTCGGGTAAGGTGACGCCCGAGGTGGTGCGCTGCATTGAACGTCACTGGGGAGAAGCGCCCTGGGGAAGTTGTACGGCAGAGAAGGTGGAACGCACGTGGAACATCGTGAAGGATGCCCGTAAACGGGTTCACGTGGAGAAGGAGGATGCCTTGCAGAGTTCGCTCCGCATGGGTGGTTTCTCGCTCGACCGCAAGCATCCTGATTACCTGAAACTGCGTGTGCTGGTTACGCTGTTCGGAGGGTATTTCGGCAGTCGTCTGATGTCGAATATCCGAGAAGATAAAGGATATACCTACGGCATCGGGGCCGGACTGGTGTCTTATCCGGGCACAAGTCTGCTGGTGGTGAGTACGGAAGCGGCCAATGAATACATGGAGTCTGTCATCACGGAAGTGTATCATGAAATGGACCGTTTGCGTCAGGACAAGGTGCCGGCAGAAGAACTGGAGATGGTGCGCAACTATATGCTGGGCGATATGTGCCGTTCGTACGAGGGGGCATTCTCGCTCTCGGATGCCTGGATATTCATCGAAACGGCCGGATTGAAGCCCGACTTTTTTGATGCGTCGCTGGCTGCCATCCGTGAGGTGACGTCCGATGAACTGCTTTCGTTGGCTCAGCGCTATTTCTGCAAAGAAAACTTAATAGAGGTAGTGGCAGGTAAAAAAGTATAAACCTTCCGGCTCGTGCAAAAGTAAAAAGACTATTTTTGAGCGGAATTAAAAAGGAGACTAAGAACGTGAGAAAGAACAAACATACATTATTTTTATTTGCCCTGCTGGCATTCAGCTCGGTATCGGCTTCGGCCCAGTTGTCATTGGGATACTACCAGTTTAAGGATGGTTCGGAATATACCGGCGAACTGAAAGGACGCCGCCCGAACGGAAAGGGAAAGACGGTGTTCCGTAATGGCGACGTGTACGAAGGTGAATATGTGAAGGGTAAACGCCAGGGTGAAGGTACCTACACTTTCAGCGACGGAGAAAAGTACGTGGGAGAGTGGTACGAAGACCAGCAGCACGGCAAGGGAACGTATTATTTCATGAACAACAACCGTTACGACGGGATGTGGTACACTGACTACCAGGAGGGTGAGGGTACGATGACCTATTATAACGGGGACTTATATACTGGAACCTGGCATCATGACAAGCGCAACGGACAGGGTACTTATACCTGGAAAGGCGGAGCGGTCTACACTGGCGAATGGAAGAACGACCTGAAGAACGGGAAGGGCACCATGGTGTGGGAGGATAAGTCGAAGTATGAAGGCGACTGGAAGGACGGCATGCGTCACGGAAAGGGTACTTTCTACTATACCAACGGCGATAAGTACGTGGGCGACTGGAAGGATGATGTGCAGGATGGAAAGGGTATCTATTATTTCCAGAACGGCGAACGCTATGAGGGCGATTATGCCAACGGTGAACGCACGGGAAGGGGTATCTATACGTATCCGAACGGTGACAAATACGTAGGTCATTTCCTGAACGGACAGCAGGAGGGACAAGGCACGTTCACCTGGGCCAACGGAGCGGTGTACGATGGGCAATGGTCGAAGAACCAGCGCTCTGGTACCGGAAAATACAAGTGGGCCAACGGTGATGAATACGAAGGTCAGTGGAAGAACAACATGGCCGAGGGAGAAGGCGTGCTTCACATGGCCGACGGTTCTGTCTATACAGGTTCTTTTGTACGTGGAAAGGAAGAAGGAAAGGGTGTGCTGATTGAAAAGGACGGCACTCGCTTTGAGGGCTTCTTCAAGCAGGGAAAGAAAGACGGTCCATTCGTAGAGATGGATGCCAACGGAAATATTGTCCGGAAAGGGACTTTCAGATACGGACGTTTATTGGAGGAGAAAAAATAATGATGGAATTATCCGAACTGACTTTGAAGGTGCGTGAACTGGCTGTAGCCACGGGGGCTTTTATCCGTGAGGAGCGGAAGAAGTTCAGCCGTGAGCGGATCGAGAAGAAGCACGCACACGATTATGTGTCGTATGTCGACAAGGAATCGGAACGAAGAATAGTAGCCTGTCTGCGGGAGTTGCTTCCCGAGGCAGGTTTTATTGCTGAAGAGGGGAGCGGAACTCACACCGACGAGGAGTATTGCTGGCTGGTTGACCCGCTGGACGGTACGACCAACTTCATTCATAACCATGCACCTTATTGTGTGAGCATTGCCTTGCGTAACCGTGAGGAAATCTTGCTGGGAGTGGTTTATGAAGTGTGCCGCGACGAGTGTTTCTGGACTTACAAGGGGGCGCCTGCTTATTGTAATGACCGACAGATTCGGGTGTCGCAGGTGGCTGTACCCGATGAGGCTTTTATGGCTTTCGGTCTTCCGTACGAAACGGAGGCTTACAAGCCGGTATTCAACCGCCTGATAGAAGGCTGCTACGGGCATGTGGCAGGCATTCGGGTGGTCGGTGCGGCGGCTGCCGAGATGTGTTACGTGGCCGACGGGCGTTTTGAAGCGCGTGCCGAAGCCTTCACTTGTCCGTGGGATGTGGCGGCAGGTATCCTGCTGGTACAGAATGCCGGAGGAAGGGTGACCGACTTTTCCGGAGGTGATTCATGCTATTCTGGCCGCGAAGTGGTGGCTTCCAACGGAAAGGTGCACGATTTTTTGTTGAATCTGCTGGGATAATGTAAAAAAATATCGTTTTATTCGACAGATAAGAATTAATTTCGTAAGTTTGTGTGACTCAAAAGTAAAGAATATGGATATACCGGGCATATTGGATTTCCTGAAAGTACTGGCGGCAAACAACAACCGGGAGTGGTTTCAGGAACATAAAGCGGAATATTTGAGTGTGCAGGCAGACTTCGAGGAGTTGCTGGCAGGGGTGATTGCCCGCCTTTCGCCATGGGATGAAAGTGTGGCGCACGTCCTTCCGCGTGACTGCACGTATCGCATCTACCGGGATGTCCGTTTTTCTTCCGACAAGTCTCCTTATAAGACCCACATCGGAGGGTATATCAATGCAAGGGGAAAGAAATCCAATCACTGTGGTTATTATCTTCATCTGGAACCGGGCAACTGTATGCTGGCCGGAGGAAGCTGGTGCATGCCTGCCGATATGTTGCGGGCGGTGCGTCAGTCGGTGTGCGACCGCATTGATGAGTATCGTGCCATTGTGGAAGATCCGGCTTTCAAGGAGTATTTCCCGGTGGTAGGCGAGTCGTATCTGAAGACGGTGCCCAAGGGATTTCCGAAGGATTTTCCTTATCCGCAGTACATCCGTTGCAAGGATTTTACGGTGGCCTGCCGGGTGGAAGATGAGTTTTTTTCCCGTCCGGACTTTATGGAACGGATTATCGACGTGTTTCGCCAGCTGAAACGCTTTGCCGATTTTACAAATGAAACGATAGATGAGTTTGAATAAAATATTAACGATTTAAAGTTGAAAGAATATGGTTATTGACAAATTGGAAAATCTGGAAAAATATGTGTCACTAAATCCTTTGTTTGCAGAGGCTGTAGCTTTTTTGAAGGCAACTGACTTGCAGGCACACGAAGTGGGGAAGGTAGTGCTGAAGGAAGGTGAACTGATGGTGAATTTTGCAGATGCACGTCCGAAGACAAAGGAAGAAGCGCGTCTGGAAACACACAATGATTTCATCGACATCCAGATTCCATTGTCGGGGGTGGAAGTAATGGGCTATATGCCGCGTACGGATTTGCCCGAAGCTGCTTACAATGCAGAAAAAGATATTACCTTCTATGAAGGACTGGCTACTGACTACCTGACCGTAAAGCCGGGTATGTTTGCTATTTTCTTCCCGGAAGATGCACATGCACCGGGCGTAACTCCCGACGGAGTGAGAAAAGTGATTGTAAAAGTACGTGTCAAATAATTTCTAATTACTAATACTATGGACAAGGTATTGAATATCATAAAGAATGATCCGTGGCTGGAACCATACGCCGATGCTATCAACGGCCGTCATCAGCATGTGGTGGAAAAAGAAAAGGAACTGGTAGGAAAGAAGACGTTGTCGGATTTTGCTACCGGACACATGTATTTTGGTCTGCACCGCACTGACAAGGGATGGACCTTCCGTGAATGGGCGCCGAATGCGACGGAAATCTACCTGGTAGGCGATTTCAATGACTGGCAGGAGAAACCGGCTTTCCGTATGAAACGTGTGCGCAAGACGGGTAACTGGGAAATCAATCTGCCGGAAAAGGCCATGAAGCACGGCGACTTGTACAAGCTGAAAGTGTACTGGGAAGGTGGATGCGGTGAACGTATTCCGGCATGGGCTACTCGCGTTGTGCAGGATGAACAGACCAAGATTTTCAGTGCGCAGGTATGGAATCCGGAGAAACCGTATAAGTTCAAGAAAAAGACCTTTACGCCTAATGTGGCTCCGCTGATGATTTACGAATGCCACATCGGTATGGGACAGGATGCGGAAAAGGTTGGTACGTACAATGAATTCCGTGAGAATGTACTGCCGCGAATTGCGAAGGACGGATACAATTGTATTCAGATTATGGCCATTCAGGAACATCCTTATTACGGAAGTTTCGGCTATCATGTGTCCAGCTTCTTTGCTCCTTCTTCACGCTTCGGTACACCGGAAGAACTGAAACAGCTTATCGATACGGCACACCAGATGAACATTGCCGTGATTATGGATATTGTACACTCACACGCCGTGAAGAACGAGGTAGAAGGACTGGGCAACTTTGCCGGTGATCCTTGCCAGTATTTCTATCAGGGCGGACGTCGTGAGCATCCGGCATGGGATTCGCTCTGCTTTGACTATGGCAAGAACGAGGTGATTCACTTCCTGTTGTCCAACTGTAAGTACTGGCTGGAAGAGTTCCATTTCGACGGCTTCCGTTTCGATGGGGTGACTTCTATGCTTTATTACAGCCACGGACTGGGTGAGGCCTTCTGCAACTATGGTGACTACTTCAACGGTCATCAGGATGACAATGCCATCTGTTATCTGACGCTGGCCAACCGGTTGATTCATGAAGTGAATCCGAAGGCCATTACCATTGCCGAGGAAGTATCGGGTATGCCGGGATTGGCTGCTCCGTTCGAAGACGGAGGTTACGGCTTCGACTACCGTATGGCCATGAACATTCCTGACTACTGGATTAAGATTATCAAGGAACGTCGCGATGAGGATTGGAAACCGTCCAGCCTGTTCTGGGAAGTGACCAACCGCCGCAAGGATGAAAAGACTATCTCTTACTGCGAAAGCCACGACCAGGCACTGGTGGGTGACAAGACCATCATCTTCCGTCTGATTGATGCCGACATGTACTGGCACTTCAAGATTGGCGACGAGAATGGAGTGGTGGAACGAGGCATTGCCCTGCACAAGATGATCCGTCTGCTCACGGCTTCTACCATCAACGGAGGTTACCTGAACTTCATGGGTAATGAGTTCGGTCATCCGGAGTGGATTGACTTCCCGCGCGAAGGCAACGGATGGTCATACAAGTATGCACGCCGTCAGTGGAACCTGGTTGATAATCCGGACTTGTGCTATCATTACCTGGGCGACTTCGATGAGGCGATGGTCAAGCTGATTCGCAGCGTGAAGAACATCCAGAAATCGGATGTCATCGAGGTATGGCATAACGACGGTGACCAGATTCTGGCATACCGCCGCAAGGATTTGGTATTTGTGTTCAACTTCAACCCGACCCGTTCGTTTACCGATTATGGCTTCCTCGTACCGAGAGGTGCCTACGATGTGGTTCTGAACACAGACAACAAGCAGTTTGGTGGATTCGGCTTCTCAGACGACAGTCTCCGCCACTTCACCTGTGCCGACCCGCTTTATGCAAAAGACAAGAAAGAATGGCTGAAACTGTATGTGCCGGCCCGTTCTGCAGTTGTATTAAAACGAGTGAAAGATTGAATTGATATTGTATGAGTGATTACACAAATGCATTTTATAAGAAGACTGCACGCATCATGATTGCTGTATGCGGTCTTCTTTTTTCTCTGTTTAGTTTTGTATATCTTTATGTGTTCCAGCGCGATGTGCTGGAAGCCCTTCATTTCTCGCTGGCACATGGAAAGACTACCTTTGCTCCGATGGCCAGCGCGCTGGTCATTACGCTGATTCTGCTGTTGCTGCGCTGGGGAGTAAACAGTCTGCTGGGGCTGAAGGGAAGGGTGCGTGCCCTGGCGTATGTGCCGTCCTTTTTGGTGCTTTGTGCCCTGACGGATGTAGGGCGTGGAGTGTATATCTCCGACTACCATACTCCGTGGACTTGGCTGTTGCCTTTACTGGTGTTGCTGTTTGTGGGAATCGGTTACTGGCTGCGTGGAGTTTTTCGCGTACAGCTGAATCACGAAGGAAGTCTCTGGGGACTGGTCAACAGTAACCTGGCTATCTTGCTGGGGTTGTGTCTGCTGACGGTGTGTGTGGGTAGTACCAACCGGCAGTTTCATCATGAGCTGGAGGCGGAACATTACCTGCGAGCCGGGGAGTATGACAAGGTGTTACGCGTAGGAGAAAAATCATTGGAGGCCAGCCGTACGCTGACCGCCTATCGTGCCGTGGCCTTGTCTCGCTTGGGAAAGATGGGCGACAGGCTGTTTGCTTATCCGCAATATTACCGTTCCGACGGATTGTTCTTTGAAACGGATTCCCTGCACACGCTCCGTTATACGAATGATTCCATTTATTACCTGCTGGGAGCACGTCCATATACGGGAGAAGACCGCATGGTATTTCTGCGGAACATCTGCTACAAGGGAACCGGAAAATATACCTCGCTGGACTATTACCTTTCTGCCTTGCTGCTTGAAAAGAAACTGGACAGTTTCGCACAGGCCGTTCCCGATTTCTATTTGCCGGAAGATACCTTGCCGCGTTATTATCGGGAAGCATTGGTAATGTATCATGTCCAGCGGAATGATACTGTATCTTCGCGTGCAGACAGTCTGACTTTAGATCGTTTCAGGGCTTACCAGACCTTACAGCAGAAAGAGGGTTCTCCGCTGGAAGAACGCAACCGTATGCGTCGCGAATTTGGCGATACCTACTGGTGGTATTATGATTATCAGGAATAAAAAAACATTTGTGTAGAGGATAAAAAAATAAGAGAGGCTGCCGGGGAAATGCAGCCTCTCTTATTTTTTAAAGAACAAACGCTTTTGTCCTTACAGCTGATATTTTCACAAATACCAATACTGTTCTTATCTATTACTATGAAAAACATCTTTATAACATCCGGTTCACTTGGATTGTTCAGAGAAAAATGTGTTTTTAACACTTGTTTTGATTCTGTTTCTATCGTTTACATATTTCCTTGAAATCACAATAAGTGCACCGGTCTTCCTCTTCCGTCTGACTGAAACTCAAATCAGGATTGAAAATTTCCTCCAGAAGTGCCTGTAGGCGGGTTCTGAACTCTTCTTCCAGCAATGAAAAGTCTTCCACAGGAGTGGTTTTGTTATACGATTCCTTGAGCTGGACGACGGGCGAGTAATCTTCTGCCGCAGCCCGGTGAATGTAGAGCAGGGCAGGAGCTACTTTCCGGTCATCATTCCGTTCACGCAGTTTCCGGCATACGATGGCGGCATACAGGAAAGTCTGGAATACGTAATTGGAACGTTTGGGGCCGGGCGTGAACAACGATTCTACGCTGGGCGGGGTGTCGGCCTTGCCTCCCGTCTTGTAGTCCACAATGCGGAGTACGTTGTCCTTGCTGTCCATACGGTCGATGATTCCCCCCATGCGCGAGCGGATGGCTCCCTTGGGTGTCTGTATCTCTACGTCCTCCATGACCCGTTGTTCGGAACCTACGAAGGTAAAGGGAGCGTGGCGCAGGTCGTTGTGAAGCAGCTGCTGGATGTAGCGCAGAATCACGGCGGAATTGATGAGCTGTACTCCGTTGTATTCCGGACGCTCGTCGGCAGGGAGGTGGAAGAACAGCTCCTTGAACCCGTTGTCCACGTAATTCTGTAGTTTCACTTCTTCCTGGAGCAGGGCTTCCAAGGTGTCTTTGTTGATGACTTTTCCGTGTGCCGTGAGCTCCTTGTAGATGTGTTCGGCAGCGTAGTGGAAGATGCTTCCGAATTTGGCTGAGTCGATTTCTGCACTTACTTCTTCAGGGGCTGCCAGTCCTGCTACGTACTTATAATAGAACTTCAGCGGACAGTCCAGGTAGCAGTTCAGGGCTGACGGGGAAAGAAGGGCTTTCGGATTTACCCGTACGTCGAACACGCTCTGCATCCGTTTCATGATGTCGGGCGACTTGGGGATACAGATGGGTGAGGAAGCAATGGGCGACTGTTCAGCCTCCAGTTGTTTCCGCTGTACGGGATAGCCCCACTCAATCAGCAGCTGAAGCATGAAGCGCGACATTTCTCCCCGATTCATTCCGTCGCTCACCGTGTTGTAGAGTAACGTAGCCTTCTCTGCCCGTTGCAGCAGACGGTAGAAATAGTAGGCATAGACCGCAATCTTGTGGTCGATGGTGGTCATGCCGAACGCCTTGCGCAGGTTATAGGGGATGAACGAAGCATCACCGCCTGCCTTGGGCAACTGGCCTTCGTTGACCGACAGCAGAATGACATGGCGGAAATCCAGGTTACGTGTTTCCAGTACCCCCATCACCTGCATACCGATGGCCGGCTCTCCGTGGAAAGGAATGCTGGCTGTCGACATGACGCGTACCAGCAGGCGGTGGAAGGTGACAGGTTGTACCTCCAGGTCCTTGCTTTCAAGCAGGGCATGGAAGCGGTTGACCATGGTGAAGCTTTTGAACAAGGCTTCGCGATAGAGCTGGTCGAGGGCATCGCTGGTGGAGGCTGCCTGCTTGCGATACAGCTGTGCCACCTGCTTCAAGATGTCGGCTAGCCGTTTGCGCAGTTCCAGGTTGTGGCTGCACGGCTTGAACAGCAGCGACAAGGCTTCGTCCCGTTCCAGTTCCGAGGGAAGGGGGTAGAAGCGGTTCTTCTCCGTCAGTTCCTTTTCCAGCGGAGCGGCTTCTCCGGAAAGCAGTTGCGTGTACGGATGCTTCAACACGCTGATGACTTCGGCAAACTGGTAGCGTCCGCTGCGGGAATTGTAACCCGCAATGTGCAGTTCCAGCAACGTCTTTACGAAGCTGTAGGCCGGTGTCTGCGAGAGCGGGAAACCCATGGTGATGTTAATGTGGCGCACGTTATCCGGTAGTGAGTGAAGCACAGGTTGCAGCATGGCTTCGTTGCAGAGTACCACGGCCGTTTCCTTTTCGTTCTCCGTCAGGTTCTCCCGAATCCATTGCGGCAGGTAGCGTGCTTGTCCGTTCTCCGTAGGTGATTCGATGAAGGTAATTTCTTTCGGATGGTTCAGGTGGTCGAACAGGGAAGGCGGCAACTCCGAAGGGAAATTCTTCAGGTTGCGGCGGATAAACTCGCCCGCCTCGTGCGGATGCTTGTTCAGGTAGAAGGTATCGTAGTCCCAGTAGAACAGTGCCTTTCCTGCCTCGTGCAATTTGCTGAACAGGGTTTGTTCCACTTTATTCAGCACGTTAAATCCCACGAACACATATTTGTCGTAGGGAAACTGCTGCACATCCATGGTCTCCGTCACCTCGCGGTAGAGCATTCCTTCGTAGGCGATGCCCTGCTCGCGGAGCAATTCTTTATATTGCGTATAGATGTCGCCCAACACGTCCCACAATGAGATGAAACGCCGTTTCAGTTCCGTGACCTGTTCGATGGAGAAGTTACGGAAAAACTGACTTAATGCTTCCTTTTGTCCTTCCTCCAGAAAGTCATATTCGCCGGTCAGCTTGTTCAGGTCCTTCAGGTTGCTGAACAGCGCCTTGGTGTCGGCCATGTTCTTGTCAGCATCGTCAAAGTCGCTGATGAGCATCTCGCCCCAGAAGTAGAATTCGTCCAGGCTCTCCTTGCTGCCTGTTATTTCACGGAACACCTTGTAGAGGTCGCACACTAATTTGGTGGAATCGCCCGTCACCCATTGCGACGACTGGCGGAACAGCTCACTGATGCTCACGTAGGCCGGCGACCATACCGGGCGGTCGGATTCCTGTGCCAAGTATTCATTGAAAAAGAGGCTGGCACGCTTGTTCGGGAAAACCACAGCCACCTTCGTGAAGTCTCCGTTCATCTTCCGGTACAAATCGGCGGCCACCTGCTTCAAAAAAGTTTCCATATATTGCATTGTCGAAATATCGTTGTGAAAAAATAAATTCAGGCTGGAAGCGTCACTTCTTCCAGTTCATTAGCAAACACATACCAGAGGAATCCCCGGATGTGGGTGTAGCCCATCTGCGTGAGCAAATCCATGTACTCCTGCACCTGCGTGCGGTAAGCTTCGTTCTTCTTTCCGAACTTGAAGTCCACCACGACCACCTGCCCGTCTTTCCGCATCACGCGGTCGGGGCGGCGTGTCTGCATCTGTCCCTGCTCGTCGGTGTAGACAATGGCACACTCGTTGTAAAGCTCCCACGTACCGCTGAACCAGTCTTTCACGGAAGGATGCTGCAAGGCCCAGTGCGCCAGTCCCTGAATTTGCTGCTTCTGCTCATCCGATTCGAACACCCCTTCGAAGCTCAGCCGTTCCAGTGCCGAAGGAAGGTCGTCCGCCTTTTCGATGTGGGCAAACACCTGGTGCAGCAACTGTCCCTGACGAATGTACTGTCCGCGAGTGTCCTCCGTGTCATCACCCTGAATGAAGTCGGCCGAACGGTTTGACTGCTTGAATTCGATGTGTGTCTCGATGCTTTCCATCTTCACGGGCACTCCCTCGCGGGGCGACGAAAGCCGGTTGGATTTGCCCGCCTTCTTCTCATCGTGCGCCGTGCAGAGTTCCCCGTATTCGCCCACTGCATCGTCTTCCGGATTCTCCTGTGCCAGCGGCAGTTCCACTTCCTGCATGATCGGCAGACTGTTGTACAACAGTTCTGAAACCGTGCCCTTCTGTCCCGCTTTGGCGAAAATAATCAGGTTCTTGCAGGCGCGTGTAAACGCCACGTAAAGCAGATTCAGGTTGTCCACCCAGAGCTGTAATTTCTCTTCCAGGTAATCGTCGTGATACACCGATTCCGCCATGGCACCTGAATAGTTCACCGGTACGATGTCCAGGCGGTTGAACGGCGGAATGTCGGTTTCCTTTCCCGTGCCTGCCACGCTACACCATATCAGATGGTTGTTCGTTTCGTTCTCCATCTTCCAGTCGCAGAACGGCAGCAGCACCGTGTGATACTCCAGTCCCTTCGACTTATGGATAGACAAGATGCGGATGCCGTCAATCTCGCCCGACGGGATGGTCTTCGCGTTCAGTTTCTCATCCCAGAAACGGATGAAAGCTGTTAGCTCCGACGAGTTGTTCTGCAGGTATTCCGTCACTGCATCATAGAAGGCACAGAGATATGCATCCTGCTTCTCGATAAGCTGCATGTCGAACAGCACGAACAACTTCTCTAACAGTTCGTATAGCGGCATGAAACGGAGTTCGTTTGCCTGCAACTGGAAGGCTGCCGGCAGGTAACGGGACGAGTCGTCGAGCAGCACTGTGTTGAGGCTGATGTCCTTGTGCAATACCCCTTGCTGATAAGCTACCGCCAGACGTGCCAGTGCGATGCGGTCGTCGGGCGAAGAAAGATACCGCAGTCCGTCGATGAGCATGCTCACTGCCAGCGATGCACTCAGCCGGAACGCCTCGTCGGATACGATGCGGTAGGGGGTATGTTCGTCGAAGTAAGCGGCAATGTCGGGGATACTCCGGTTCTTTCGCACCAGAATGGCCATCTCGTTGAGGCGGATACCCTCTGCGGTGAGGCGTTCCACTTCCTCGGCAAGCTGTTCCAAGGTTGCTTCCGTGTAAGGCCTCTCCTTGGAATCCTGCAGGAAGGTCACCTTTACGAAGCCCTTCTCCTCCTTCTTGGCACAACGCTGCCGCACGTCGCTGTACGCCTGTTCCAGTTGGGCACAAGGCATGCCCTGTTCCTCCTGATAGCGCCGGTTTAGTGTCTGGCAGGCCGCCGTGAAAAACTCGTTGTTGAAGCGGATGATGCGCGCCTCACTTCGCCAGTTCGTGTCGAGCGTACATTCCTTGATGCGGAAACTCCGGTCATTGCCCAGTCCCGCCAGAATTTTCCAGTCGCCGCTTCGCCAGCGGTAGATGCTCTGCTTGATGTCGCCCACGATGAGGCTGCCTTCCTTTTGTGCCAGACTTTCCTGCAACAGCAGATGAAAGTTCTCCCACTGCATGCGTGAGGTATCCTGAAACTCGTCAATCATCACTGTGTCGATGGTCGTACCGATTTTCTCGTAGACAAACGAGGCATCTCCCTCCCTGATTAAACTATGGAGCAAGGCATTGGTATCCGACAGCAGAAAACGGTTGTGCGCCTGGTTCTGCAAGCGTACCTCCTCGTCAATGTGTGCCAGCAAACGCAGGTTGTTCAGGTAACGCAGCGAAAGGTCGCACGAGTTGAGCAGCAAGTTGTTCTGCGGACGACGGTTTTCCGCTTCCGCTAATAAGGGTATCAGTTCCGAAGCCGCCAGCGAACGGATTTCATCACGATGGGCCGACGTTTTGGTTGTCCAGTTTTCCTCGCTCTCCAGGCACTTCTCCACGGTGGCATTGCGGATGTCATCGCTCAGTTTCCCGTTGGCCAGCTTGTTGAAATAACTGCCGATGCCCCGTGAGCCGTTCTTCAGGTCTGCCGGAGTCAGTCCGTGCATTTCGAGCAAGCCCGTAAACTGTTCGCTGAATCCCTTCATGAATTCCAGCACCTCTTCGCGGATACTTTTCAGCTCATCCCGGTAGGAAGGAATAAAGTTCGGGTCGGCCAGTTTCCGGCGCAGTCCTTCTCCCTTCTCGATGTAGCTCTCGTCAAAAATATTCTGTCCGAATCCCTTGATGTCTTTCGACACATCCCAGCGGCGGTCGTTCACGATACGTTCCTCGATGTACTCCAGCAGCCAGTAGAGCACCGGTGAGCGCCGGTCCAGCTTCTCAATCATGGCATCCACAGCATCGCTCAGCACTTCCGTATTGTTCAGTTCGATAGACAAGTTGGCCCCTAACTCCAGTTCACGCGCCAGGTTGCGCATCACCGACTGGAAAAACGAGTCGATGGTCTCGATGCGGAAACGGCTGTAGTCATGAATGATGTGCCGTAATGCTTCGCGTGCCGATTCCCGGATTTCCTCAACCGATTTGGTTGATGTCTTCTGAATCTCCTTCAGGTAGCCCTCCGAACCTTCGTCGGCCGTAGCGATGCCGTATAGCTGTTCCAGGATACGCTCCTTCATTTCCGCCGTCGCCTTGTTGGTGAATGTCACCGCCAGAATCCTGCGGTAGGCATACGGGTCTTCAATCAGTTGTCTTATATAATGTACCGCCAGTGTAAAGGTCTTGCCGGAGCCGGCAGAAGCCTTGTAGACTAAAAGCTGGGGATGCTGTTCCATGTGTGATGTCGTTTTTAGGGTTTTCGTTACACAAACTTACGGAATTTTCGCGGAAAAACCGCAGGAAACCGCCGATTAGTGAGGGGAGAACCGTGGCACGTGTATCCGGAAATCTTCCTGCGGTATGCTGAAAATGCCTGGAAGCTTTCTATGTTTTCCGGTGCGGAACTGTATGTTTCCCGTCCGGAAAACGTAGGGTTTCGCCCTGGAAAACCTATGGTTTGCGTGTGGAAAACATAAAAAGTTGTAGTATGTTTCTTGTTTTATGTGACGGCCTTTGGAAAAGATAGATAGAGAATATCTACTTTAGTAAAATGTGTTTGAAAATGTTGGTATATATTAACAAACGTGATTATCTTTGTACCAGATAACCAGGTGGGAGAGCCTGGTTGTCCAGCAGAATTTAGAAATAAGATACCAAAAAACTTTTTATTATGAAATTAAGGCTATACATCGGAGGGCTGATAGCTTTCTCCGTTTTATTTTCTTCGTGTGGGAAAGACTCGGAAGAGGGAGAATCGTTTGAACCTCACACATATAATGTTTCGGGGAAGGTAGAAAAAGGACCTTTTGTGAGTGGGTCAACCATTACCATTCAGCCCATGGATTCCAAGCTTCAGGTAAGAGGTGATTTCTATTCCTCTACCATTCAAGACGATATGGGAAATTTCTCTTTTGGTTCCAAATTGTTTGAAGCTCCTTATGCAGAACTTACAGCTAACGGATATTTCTTTAATGAAGTAGAAGGAGAGCTTTCTTCAGGTACCTTAAGCCTGCGTGCATTGGTTGATTTGTCAGATAAGACCACGGTCAATGTCAATGTGCTGACTCATCTGAAATACCAGCGTGTACAGAAGCTGGTGGAAGGAGGTATGAGTTTCAAAGAAGCCAATACGCAAGCACAAAAAGAATTGTTTACGGCTTTCGGACTCCAGAAATATGAAGATAAGGATGCCTCTTCACTTTCCATCATTGGAGGTACAGATGAATCAGCTGCCTTGATTGCTATATCATCTTTATTGATTGTAGATAGAAGTGAAGCTGCTTTGACGGAGTATTTGGCCAAGCTGTGTAAAGAATTTGGAGATAACGGTGCATTTACAGAGTCAACTCGGCAGCAGATGGAAGAAGACCGGAATGCATTGGCCGGGCAGTTGTCGGCTGTTCGCAACCATGTTATTGACCGCTATGAGGAAATAGGCCTGCCGATAGAAGTGAAGGAACTGGCTTACTTCTTTGACTGGGACAATGACGGAGTGGCCGGAAATGAAACCTTACAAGAAGGGCAGACGGTTACACTGGAAACCACGGAGCTTCAGGTACCGAACCAGGGTGGCAATTATACGATAAAGATTACCTCTCCTGTACCAGTTTATTTGGAACCACTAATTTCAGAGGATGATGAATCGTATCCACCTCTCATTTCGGATGATTATTTTTCTACGAATATTTATGAGGGTTTGGCGGATGCATCTGTTTCCCTTGAGAAGTCGCTGGAGAATAATGTGCTTACCATTAATGTGAGTCCTCTAAATTCTCGAACTTCTAAAGAAGCTTCTGTGAAAGTATACGACTGTATGGGGAATGAGGTCGGAGAGGTGAAGATTGTCCAGGAAGGAAACCCTGATATGCCTCTGCCTAAGTTGGGAGAGACTGGCAAGACGGTGGTGGCTGGATTTGCTTTAGAACTTGCAAAAGCTTTTTCGCAGTGGTCGTTGATGGAACAATATTACCATTATAACAAAGAGGCAAATTTAGTTTCTCAATATATAAGTCCGGATGCGACGATTATAAGTGACATCTGGAACTCTTTTTATCGTGCCAATAGGATGAACCTGATGTTTAAGGAAGCAGAAGCGAAGCAATTGGGAGTATATCAGAGTTACTTTGATGTATGGAATGCTTTGTATTATTATTATATGGTTGTGGCATGGGGGGATGTACCTTATGTAGACAGTACTGATTTTGGGGTAGCAGGTGGCTCCAGTATTTTCAAGACCTCCCAGTCTGAGATATTTTCCCGTTTGATTAAGGAGCTGCAAGAGGCAATGGATAATCTGGAGGAAAAGAAGAATGAATCATTAAGAGACGTTAATGACTTTTTCTTTGTTTCCAGAGATGTGGCTCGTATACTTCTGGCAGATATTTATATGTATCAGGGTAATTATCTGCAGGCTGAATCACTTCTTGCCAAAGTTATATCCGGTGGCTTTTATATGTTGGACTCTTCCAATTATAACCAGAAAGAAACGATTACGGATTTATATAACAATGGGAGTGGAACAGAAACCATACTGGCAGTTCGGAATGGCGTGATGACACGTAGCAACATCTCGTTAGGAGTTCCTTCTCTTGTTCCTCTTATGACATATACAGATGTATTACTGTCATATGCAGTAATGTCTTTGTAAAAACGGTAGAACGTCGGATGCAGAAATCCAGTTGAATAAGCTTGTTACAGCAAAGGAACTTCAATTGTCAGGTGTTACGGTTTTGGACAAAATTAAGAGTGCTCGGTTGCAATTGACGCTTTACTGTGACGTGAACTTTGCATTTTTGAAAAGGACAGGACTTGCAAAAGAGGTGTACGGAGTAGAAAACTATAGATTGTTACTCCCTATTCCACAAAGAGATGTGATTGCAGGTGGAATTTCACAAAATACTGGGTATTAAAATTTCGCAGGAATTTAGATGTATTGGATGCTTGGTTTGACTTGAATAAATACACTCAAGATTTGATAAAACTCTGGGAAAAATTTGTGTAATTCAAAATAAAAGCATACTTTTGCACCGCAATTAAGGATGGTTCCGTAGCTCAGCTGGATAGAGCAACGCCCTTCTAAGGCGTGGGTCCTGCGTTCGAATCGCAGCGGAATCACTTTTACAAAACGCTGATTACCAATAAGATAATCAGCGTTTTCTCTTCTAAAGCAGCTGGAAAATATAAAGTCACTTGACCCACTATTATACTCCTGATTAACCCATCAAAAAAAATATGAGATTTAAGTAGAGAAAAATGCATTTTAACCCGGAACAGTTTCAGTTATAATTCTTTATAGCAGATACTACTTCTTTTTAGCATTAATCTTTCTTACAGAATCTCCTGTTAGTTCAATTTTGTGTGCAGTATGTACAATTCTGTCCAGGATTGCATCTGCTACCGTAGGATCACCAATTGCATCATACCAACTTTCGACAGGAAGTTGGTATGTTATTATGATTGATTTTAATCCGTGTCTGTCTTCTATTATTTCCATAAGGATTGACCTTTCCCTGGCATCCAGTCCTATAAGAAACAGATCGTCTAGAATAAGCAGTGAACACTTTTCATTTTTTTTCATTTCAGATTCTATAGTTCCCTTGTTTTTGGCCATTTTAAGCTGTCCCATAAGCTTTGACGCATTGGAGTATAAAGTTCTGACTCCATTTTTGCATGCTTCATATCCTATTGCTGAAGCAATATAGCTTTTACCTGTACCGGAACTTCCCGTGATAAAAACATTCTGTCCGTCTTTTATAAAATCAAGAGATGCAAGTCTCTCAAGCTGGTTACGGTCAAGGTTACGTTTTATGGTATAGTCTATTTTCTCCATATATGCCTTATATCTGAAGTTGGCAGACCTTATCAGTCGCTCAATGCTTAATTGCGTCTGTAATCATACTCACTTTCTGGAAGCCATTTAAGGAATTCATCATTTGTCATACCATCAGAGGATGTTGTCCTACAGTCATTTCTATATGTTTCAAGCATACCGTAAAAACGTAATTTGGAGAGTAATTCCATTATTCTGTCCATATTTTTTTCGACTGTTCTATTTGTTTTATTATTACTTGTCATTTTTATCTATGTTTTTAGAGTTAAAATAATCCTTACCTCTGAGATTTCTGTGTTTAGGGGTAAGTTCCGGAGTCTGTCCTTCCATTTGGACATGATACTTTTCATCTTCCCTGTTTACAAGAATACTTTCAAGCTCGTTGAATCCGAACATGCAGGATTCCATTGCTATCTGGCATGCAAGAACCATTCTGTCATGTCCGAAACGTTCCACAAGACTTAATATACCATCAGCTGAACGTACTGCTTGAGCCGGATATTTTTTAGCTACGGCCACAAGCTTTATGTACTCCTCTACTATCGGATCGATTTTACGTGCCTTGCAGTATACATCATCCATTCTGATTCTGTATTCATGTAGTACTCCGGGAAGTTTATGGGAAGGTTTTTCTGAATATGTGAAAGGTGTATCATCCCTGCGATGTGTCGTAATGTGCCTGAATTTATGATATATCTCCACTGTATCCCCATCATACAGTAATTCTACAGTATCGCCGATATACTCTTTAGGGACACTGTAATAGTGATTGTTAAGCGATACATAACTGTTTCTCATGACAGTTGCCGTTTTCCGACTTTTTGATATAAATCTTGTAGTCGGTAATGTATGCAGCCTGTCTTTCTCTACCTCTATGAAACGCTCCTTACGGCTGTAGCTGCGGTTGTACATCTTTCGGCTGTTCAATGCATCCGTATGTTTCATTATTTCTATGTTCAAGGCTTCAAGATCATTGAATTTCAATCCTGTCATCTTTGAATAGACCTCCCTGTAAAGCAGTCTTACGGCATTTTCAACCAAAGCCTTGTCTTTGGGCTTGCGCACCCTTGCCGGAAAGACTACGCATCCGTAATGGTCTGCAAAAGCTGCAAAATCATCATTTATTACAGGCTCTATTCCACCGGGCTTTGTTACGGCAGATTTGAGGTTGTCGGGAACTATGGCATTGGGTACACCTCCAAAATAATGGAAAGCATTTTCACACGCCTGGATAAGATATTCTTTCTTTTGTGATGGTACAGCCTCGTAATAAGTAATCTGGCTGCAAGGAAGTATAGCGGCAAAGACTTCTACGGGAACCTTATCACCTGTATTCCTGTCTGAAATATAGAGTTTGTCACCGGCAAAATCCACATACATCTGATCTCCGGCTATATGATCTATGCGTCCAACCGGTACTTTTACCTCCCTTTCACGTCTGAGATACAGGCAGAATGAACAATAGCTGTAACCTTGGGGACGGTTTCTCAGATACTCCTCATACAAGGACCTTCTTGTTGTTCCACGGGATTTAAGTCGTTTAATGTACTCAGGTATATGTTCTTGAAGATACTTATACTCTGCAGATCCTGTTGATTCGTTGTCAGTCTCCGTACCGAAAAGCTCGTGCAGATGATGCTCGTCCATTTTCAACAGGCGTTCCAACTCTATACCCATATCTTCGTATATATGGATTATCGTTTTACTGTATTACGTGAAATCTGAAGAGAAGAACTGATACTACGGATACTCATTCCTGACTGGTAGCACCGCAGTATGTGTTTGATTCTTATTTTCATTCTTTAAAATTTTTATTCGGTTAATAATACCGGGTTAAAATGCTTTTTAAAGTACAAAAAACAAGACTGAAATGTGGTAATTCTATAGGGTCAATTTTTATTATAATCTTAGTGGCTCAGTTTCGGTTATAAAAGTGGGTCAGGTCACTTTTACAATAGTGGGTCAAGTGACTTTATATTTTCCAGTTGGGGAACCCGACAAACACTACATCGTACTCTTTCAGATTTTTAATATGTGTGGCCAATGCAGGACGGGCGTTTTCGTCCGACTCCTTTTTGGCAGCATCGATCAGGGCCTTATGCAAACCAGGATAAGTATGTACGGTCTTTATCTCGAAAAGGTCGCCGCCGGTAGCCTCACTGATGACTGTGGCCACATATTCGGTATTGCCTTGCAGTTTGCCGTCCGATACCAACCGGCTGGCACCGGAAGAGGCATCCACGCCATCGGTTTCCGGAATGGAGAAGTAAGCCACAAGAACTTTTCCGCCGGAGCGAGAAACCGTTGTCGCTGTTTGCTGTCCGGTTGCGGCTGCTTCGGGTACATCCGCACTCTCATTGGCGGCAAAGGCGCAAAGGACAATAACGCACAGAGTTACTGCCAGTGTTCCGCCGATAAAATATCTTTTTTTCATGATTGTCATTTTTTTGTTGATAAACGATTGATATTCCTATTCGATAATCCCGATTCGTTTCAGCCATGCTTCCGTCCCGCTGGCATTGCCCGGCATGTCGATACCGGCATCGTCCGGACGGCCCGGTGTCGTGATGTCCTCCGGATCGAGGTCTTCAGGCAATGTTTCCGGAATATGTTTCGAATCGGGCGTTAATTTGTAAATCTTCTGCATCGACTCGTTCAGATAGGTCGTTGCACCGTAAGTGATGAACGGAACTATCACCTTGTCCTTCAAATCGTATGCTTCGAGAAACGTGCACACTACCATAGCGGGCTGGTGCCACCAGCAGGGCGAACCGATGAAAATCGTATCGTACTGCGCTATCGTTTCCGCATCGGGCAGGTTGGCCACACCCGGACGCAGGTCGTTGTAAGCCTCGTTCTGGATGCGGTCGCTGTCATCGTAAGGATTCACGGCATACGGTTCGGCAGCCTCGATGCGGCACACGTCCGCCCCGGTAAGTTCGACGATACGTTCGGCCACGGCCTGCGTATGTCCCTGCGCCGAGAAGTAAACCACGAGTGTTTTTCCGTTGTCGGGGCTGTCCGGAGTCGTCGGCTGCTCCGTTTCCGGTTTCGGCTCATCCTGTTCCGAGCAGGCAGCCATTGTTGTAAGTGAAAAAAATAAAAACGGGATAACAAACAATTTTCTCATATTCTTCTGATTTTATAAATGATTACATTTGTTCCTTCAGTATCTCGTAAATCTCATCCCTTGACAGTTGTTTGCAGCAACCCGGCATGATGAAGCAGGTGTCGGCAGCGGCACGGAGAATACTTTCATCAGTAATACCCATCTCGCTCCAACGGGTCGGCAAACCGATTTCCTTGATGAACGATTCGAGGACATCGATACCCATCCGGGCTGTTTCGAGAGAACTGTCAGCCTTTACGCCCCATACATTTTCTGCCATACGTGCCAGTTGCGCTTCGCCGGCATCCAACAAATGTCGGTAAAGTGCGGGGTGAATTACCGCCAGACCTTGTCCGTGGTTGCAGTCCGTATAGGCACCCACGGCATGTTCTATCATGTGACATTGGAAATCGGTCTGCTTGCCGAGTTTTAACATCCCGTTTTCAGCCATTGCCGAAGCCCACATCAATTCTCCGCGTGCGAAATCATCATCAGGATTCTGAATGAGACTGCGCAAATTCTTTATCACATTCCGCATGATCGCTTCGTTGATTTCATCAGACAGATTCAGGTTATGGGGCAACCCCATGTAAGTTTCCATACAATGACTCAGCGTATCGAATGCGCCGCTAATGACCTGATTCATAGGTACGGTCTTCGTCAAATCGCTATCTAATACGGCAAAAGAGTGATATGCGCCCCAAAGAGGTTGTTTCAGTTTCTTCTCCTCGTGGGTAATCACTGCTCCGCAATTCTGTTCTGCGCCTGTACCCGATGCGGTCACGACAGCCCCCATCGGCACGAACTCCGTCGCAAACAACTGTTGGGAATACTGCATATCCCAAATATCTTCATTGGTTTTCGCCTGTACCGATACGATTTTGCAACAGTCGATAACCGAGCCGCCACCTACGGCAAGAATAAAATCAATATGATTTTCCTTGACAAGCCGTGCTCCCTCCTGTACCTTGGCATAAGTGGGATTAGGCATGATTCCGCCGAAATCCGTCACATTCTTGCCCGATTCGTCCAGCCAGCTCCGTAACTTGTCATAAAGGCCGTTACGTTTCAGCGAACCGCCGCCATACGCCAGCAATACATTTTTACCGGCCGTTTTCAATTCCGTTTTAATCGCTTCTTCAGCGCATCCTTTACCAAAATACTGTTTGACAGGATATTCAAAAATAAAATTATCCATTGACTATCAAATTAAATATTAAACATTACTCAATTCACACAAATGCTTGCCCGTCGATATGCTCCAAGCGAGTAGCCGGTAAGTTTCTGAAATGTATATTCCAAGGCTTGCAGACTTGAAAAGCCCATTTCGGAAGCAATCTTTACAAACGGCTTATTCGAATGACAGACCTCTCTTTTTATCAGTTCCACGCGAAGTGTCCGGATATATTCAGGCAAAGTCATACCCGTTTCGGAACAGAACAAATCGTTCAGATAGAGTGGCGAGAAGGGAAATTTTCCACGAATATATTCTGCTGCTTGCCACTCGGATTTACCGGCATGTTCCGACATAAAATATTCTTCTGCCAATACCCTGGACTTTGCCACAACCCGCTCTTGCAAGTCCCCCCGTAAGATGAATTGCCGTCTGTAACTGCGGAGACAATGATCGAGCAATACGCTGAGATGCTTGCAGAGAAGCTCCGAAGTATAGCTGTCCGACGTCCTGAATAACTCAGCCATAATAGTCGCCACATTTCCGGCAATAGTCTGCAATTCCCGCCATGACAAATGCAAAGACTCATTCTCGTGATAACCGAAGAATGTATATTCGTCCCGTTTGTCGCAGAACGAAGAATGAGCCAATAGTCCGGGCGTAAAAAGGATACCGGCCGCCGGTACTTCAGGCAGTTGCCCGACCGGTGCTGGTTCGATAATTTCGCCGGGCGACTTAAACACTACGGTAGCAGACGTGAAGTCATAACATCCGCATCCGTAACGTTTATCCCCGCACCATGTCCGCCGGAAACAAATCGCATAGAAGTTCCCTTTGAAAGCCTGACCGTCCGGTAAGCTGCCGGAGGTAATAATACCGATATCGGGATGAAGGCAGCGTTGTCCGCAGTAACTGCAATATTGCTCCAACGTGGGTATCTCTACAAAACCGGTCATCTGTCAATATCCCATTTTCTTCAGCCACCCGTTCACTTCCTCTTCTTTTCCCGTCACCTGATTTCCATTGCAGGAAAATCCTTCCTCCACGACATCAGCCTCCGTTTCCAGTCGCTTAACCGTCGGTATCGTTCCGGACAACCCGCTTCCGAGATGAGTGGTGAATACGGCTATCCGTTTTCGGGACAAGTCGTATTCCTCAAAAAATGAATATACGGGCATGGGCATGTCGTACCACCAGATAGGATATCCGATAATAATAGTGGAATAATCATCCATATTATCTATATGCGACATCAGCTTGGGCAATACATGATTGTCATGTTCCTGTTTCGCAGCCTCGGCCAGTGGTTCGTAAGTTGCTGGATAATGTCCTTCCGCAACGGTAATGCGGAATAAATCCGCACCCGTCTGCTTTTGGATATACGTTGCGAAATATTCCGTAGAACTTGCATATCCGGTATCGACAGGGGCATAGCTGGCACCTGTCACGCCATCCACTTCATACGGCACTTGATGCGAAAAATAGACGACCAATGTCTTTCCGGTAGCTGTCCCGGAGTCGGTGTCCTGAACTTCGGCATTCGCATGCTTGCAACCCCATGTTACTATTACAATGGCGAATACAGCCAAAGCTGCCAGATGTTTTCTCCTCATTGCTATTGTCTTTTAGTCAGGTTATCCAAAATTTTGCGCATCGGTTCCGCCGATGCTTTCCCGAGATTTGTTTCCACGATGTCGAATACGGACTGCATCTGCATAGGGGGCAATCCCAGATGAAGGCAAATGCTGATATGCCCGTATGCCATTGGCTCCACGCCGCCAACGCCGGCAAGGATAGAAACGGTAGCAAGTTCGCGCTCCTTGTAGGTCAGCAGGTCGCGTTCGAAAATGTCACAGAAAAGATGCTCTTTCAGAAATTTTTCAATGGTAGGGGCAAATAACGCAAAGCCGCTTGCGGGAGCATCTGCCGGAAGCCCGTTCAGAGCAGAAAGAATGTCGCGGCCACGCGAGAACTTATCGCCCGTATTTGCAACAGGAGAAGCATCCCTTCCGACCGGGTCCTCGATACCCGTTGCCTTGCGCTCATCAAGCAATGCCATGAAAGTCTGTATCGCTCTCAAACTGCGAGGGAAACCGCAATAGGCGTATGCGTGGATAAGCACCTCCTTAATCTCATTAACGGTCATTCCGGCAGAAAGTCCCTGCTTCAAAGCTCCGCGCAATCCGCCGAGTTCACCTTTGCCGGTAAAAGCGGCAATAGCCACAATGGCTTGCTGGCGTTTGTCCAGCGACCGGTTGTCCGATTGACAGGCATCTGTTGCGGCTTGTGCCGCGCCAAGATAGTCCGCATCATTGACAGGACAAATCCAAGTGACCTGGTTCGCTCCGGGATTACACTCTATGGCGATGTGCGCAAACCAGCGGTCAGGGGCTGCACCATGCCAGTGTTCCACATCGGGAGCAATCTCTACGATATCGCCGGGATAAAGCCTGCGGGCGGCTTTCCCTCTTTCCTGATAATAACCGATACCGGCAGTGGCTATCAGCAACTGGCCACCGCTGTGCGAATGCCAACTGTTACGGCATCCGGGTTCAAACGTGACATTGAACATAGGCGTATTCAGGCTTTCAACACTCGTCAACGGATGCAAATAAGCCTGCCCGATGAAATTCGGATTATTTACAAGAGGCTCTCCTGCCGGATAAGGTTGGGAGAACTGCTCTACCTTGGCTTGAGCAACGGCAGGTAAAGAGTTTATCGCTGTCATAAGAAATAAGAGTAATATTATTTTTGTTTTCATTTGTCTCGTCATTATTGTTTGAATACTTAACATCCGCATCCCAGCCGGTAGGCTTCCTCCACGGCATCCTTGCCTTTTATTTCACCGATTCCGAATGCACTGCCGTACACCCTGCCCTTTACGGAAGAACCGGACAGACAACGTACATAACCGAGCATATCATTCATAGTAGTTTCCATAGCCTGTTTGCCGTCCGCAGCGGTAGCAATCAAATAAAACTCCTTGTTCATCAGTCGTTTCCCTCCGGCAAGCGAACGGTCAATCATTACTTTGAGTTGTGCCGAAACCGAGTAATAATATACCGGAGTGGAAAGCACGATTACATCGGCATAGACCAGTTTGTCGAGAATACCGGCCATATCGTCCTCCTGCACGCACGTCCCTCCGTTACGCAGACAGGCTTCACAGGCAATGCAGGGTGCGATTTTCTTTTCCCGAAGAAGTAATTTCTCGACCTCATTTCCGTTTTCTCGTGCACCTTTGATAAAACTGTCACACAATAGTTCCGAGTTCCCGCCTTTTCGTGGGCTGCTCACAATCACCAATACTTTCTTATTCATTGTTAATTCTTGTTTGATTATAATTTCATAATCCGATTCGCTGCAAAAAAAACGCTCCGCATCATTCATAACCGCCAACGGTTCAGAGTAATCGCTCGTAATTTTGTCTTTGCAAAATTACTGTGCAAATAAATAGCTGTACCTATCTGAATTACAGATTCACTTACCAAAAACAACGGTTGTTTATTTCAGTCGCCATTTCAGAATTGCCGTACAGCCGAATGCTTGCACAAATTACGGATTCTCTTACCGAAATTACAGATTCACTGTTATATGGGATAAATCTTTCCTCCAAAATGGGTATCTTTGTACAGACGAATAATTGAAAAGAATGATGAACAAGAATATATCGAATATCAAGACCGTTTCGGAATACAACGACCTGTTGGGAGTTGAAACCCTGCACCCTTTGGTAAGCGTTATCGACCTTTCCAAAGTGGATCCGATTAACAACATGCGACTCATTTTCGACTTCTATGTCGTATTCCTGAAAGAAGATAAAAACTGCGATTTGCTTTATGGACGTCAACGTTACGACTATCAGAAAGGTTCGATTGTCAGCCTCGCACCCGGTCAGGTCATAGGAACAGAAGATACGGGGGAGAAGTTCCAGCCGAAGGGTTGGGCCTTGTGCTTTCATCCCGACCTGATTCGCGGCACGACACTGGGACGCAATATCAAAGAATACACATTCTTTTCCTACGAAGTGAACGAAGCATTGCACCTTTCGGAAAAAGAACGTACCATCATTATCGATTGTCTTGAAAAAATCCGGTACGAACTCCAACAATCCATCGACCGTCTCAGCAAGCGGCTCATAGCTACAAACATTGAATTGCTGCTCGACTATTGCCTGCGCTTCTACGAACGCCAGTTCATTACCCGGGGCAATGTCAACCACGACATACTGACTCGCTTTGAGCGGTTGCTCGATAACTATTTTATCGGGCCGAAAGCTGCACAGAACGGATTGCCATCGGTCAAGGAATGCGCCAATAAGTTATGTTTGTCCCCAAACTATTTCGGCGACCTGATAAAAAAAGAAACCGGAAAAACCGCTCAGGAATATATCCAATACCACTTGATTGAAATAGCCAAGGAACAAATACTCGATCCGGGAAAATCGATCAGCCAAATTGCCTATGGTTTAGGATTTCAATATCCGCAGCACTTTACCCGCCTGTTCAAAAGACTCGTTGGGCAGACGCCTAATGAATACAGGAGCGAAAGAATAACGGCATAATTCAACCGGATGGATATGGAAGAACTTAGAATAGATATGCGCAAACCCGAAGAGGCGAATCCGGCAGAAGGGATTCGCTGCGCGCAATTATGTTTCAGGATAAACCATACTATGCCTTATACCGAAGAATATGACAAGTTAATAAATGAGCTGTTCTTAGGTAATATCGGTGAAAATAGTCGGATAATGCCGCCTGTAAACGTAGTGCGCGGCAATAAGGTGAAAATCGGCAGGAATGTGGTAATCATGAACAACTCCCTCTTCATGGCGGCAGGAGGAATTACAATCGATGACGATGTGATGGTCGCCGCCAATGCCCAGCTTATTTCCAACAATCACGATTTATACGACCATCAGGTATTGACCTGCAAACCGGTTCATTTGAAACGGAACTGCTGGATCGGTGCCGGAGCAACGATTCTGCCCGGTGTCACCGTAGGGGAAAATGCAGTTGTCGCCGCCGGAGCGGTGGTGACCAAAAATGTAGAACCCAATACGGTTGTCGGAGGAAATCCTGCAAAAATCATCAGGCGGCTTTCCGATAAATAACCCGAAAAAGATGCTATTTCCGGTAATCCGTCGGATTAAGCCCGAGGTTCTGCTGCACGTAACGGCTAAAGTAAGCAGGCGATGAGAATCCGAACATATCGGAAATCTGGACGAACGTCAGCGACTTGTCGCGCAGCAGCCGCGAAATATCGAGAATCGTGTAACGGTTGATCCAATAGTTTGCGGCATATCCGCTGACCTTTTTCGACACCTCCGACAGATATTTCGACGTGACGCACAAACAGTCGGCATAATAGGACACTTCCCGATGTTCACGGTATGAGCCTTCTTCCAGCATTTTCAGAAAACGATTCATGATGGAAGCGTTCTGTGTGGAAATGTCGCTTTCACCGTAGATGCGGGCATGAAAATCAAAGAAGTCGAGGATGGCGGCCTGCATGGCGTTGATGAGCGTCTCGCGGTAGAAACGATGTTCCGTATCGGTGATGCGTTGTTCGAGCAGGTCGAAATCGCGTCGGCAGACAATCTGCTGTTCGGGCGAGAGCCGCATGACGGGATTGAGGAAGAGAGCCAGTTGTCCTTTCATGCCGTAATTGCTTTGCGGCGTACACAGCTCAACGAACCCGGGTGTCACATAGATGATTTTGCATCGGAAATCATCCGACGGTTCTATCCTTTCGATAAGTTTCCGCTTGCGGATAATGGACAAATCCCCCGCATGCAACTCGAAATCCCGTTCGTTGAAACGGTAGCGGCAAGTTCCGCCCAAGCAGAGCAAATGAGCCAGATATTCCTCCTCGGAGTCAGTCGGAATCCGACCGCCCCAATCAACAATGACAATATCTTTTTGCTCCTTCATAACCTCATCTTGTTTTCGAGTGCAAAAATAGCGAAAATACGGATTCGCTCTGTAATCGCACCCCTAAAACCATTGAATTACTGCATTTTTAACGGTTGCACGCATTTCCTTAGGCCAGTTCTTGCGAAACAATCGCTCGTTGGGCAACCGCCCATCGACAGAACTCATGATATGGCGGATTACTTTCGGTTTCATAACTTACTGCTTTATGGGTGATCCTCCGAATACTTCGCTCATCCGCATCGCACCGAGTGCCGCATCGATGTTTTCCACCTGTTCTGCGGTCAAATGAATATCGGCAGCCCCGATGTTCTCTTTCAACCGGCACAAATGTCGCGTGCCCGGAATAGGAACAATCCACGGCTTTTTGTTCATCATCCACGCCAACGCAATCTGCGACGGAGTGGCGTGATGCTCTTCCGCCAGACTTCCGATAAGGGCAAAAAGCGGACGGTTCTGCTCGAAGCTCTCCGGTCGGAACTGAGGCATCGACGCCCGGTAATCTGTCGCAGGGTCGAATGTCGTGTCTGCCGTATAACAGTCGGTCAGTAGCCCGTTGGCCAGTGGAGAGAATGCCACAAAACCGATTCCCAGCTCTTCGAGCACGGGGAACAGCTCTTCATGTCGGCGCGCCATCATCGAATAGCGGTTCTGTACGGCCGTGACGGGACAGACCTTGTGGGCACGGCGCAGATATTCTTCAGTCGCCTCCGAAATGCCCCAATGCAGGATTTTGCCCTCACGAATCAGGTCGGCCATCACACCTGCCACCTCTTCCGGCGCAACCTTCGGGTCGATACGGTGCTGGTAATAGAGGTCGATGCGGTCGGTACGCAGACGACGGAGCGATTCCTCGACCGAGTGGCGGATGGTCACCGGACGTGAATCGGGAATGACCGCATGTGTGCCGCCCGCTTCGGGACGGTCGAACGATATTCCGAATTTGGTAGCGATGACGACACGGTCACGAAACCGTTGCAGGGCTTTCCCCAACAATTCCTCGTTATCGTGAGGCCGGTCGGAAGTCCCGTACATTTCGGCCGTATCGAAAAAGGTATAACCCATCTCCACGGCATCGGCCAACAATTCCGTCATTTCTTCCTTGTCGGCCGGCGCACCGTAAGCATGGCTCATGCCCATGCAGCCCAGACCTACGGCGGAGACTCTCAATCCGCTCAATCCCAATACCCGGTATTCCATATCAATCACTCAATTTTGCGTTCCATACCATATTTTCGACCTGCTCCAAAGTAGCATTGAAGAAACGCTGCTCCTTGTCGAGCGAACGCATCTGCGCCATCTCCCCGTCGGTCAGTTCAAAGTCGAAAATCCGGATATTCTCTTCGATATAATCAGGATTCGTTGCGCCCGGAATGGCCGAGAACCCCTCTTGAATGTGCCAGCGAAGAATTACCTGTGCAGCCGTCTTGCCATGTGATTCTGCTATTTTCATGATTGTCGGGTCTTTCAACAATGCGCCGTTGCTCATCGCACCGCCCAATGGGAACCAGCAGGTGATGTGGATTCCGTAAGGCTTTACCTTCTCGCGCATGGCCAGCCGTTGTGCGTAGGGGTGGCACTCTATCTGAAGTACAGCAGGTTTTACAGTGGATTCGCTCATGATTTTGTTGAACACTTCATCGTTCGCATCGAAGTTGCTGATGCCCAACGCACGCACCTTACCCATTGCCACGGCTTTCTCCATATCTTTCCATGCACCCACGAAATCGCCGACAGGCTGGTGGACATACAGAAGGTCGATATAATCGGTTTGCAGGCGTGCCAGCATCTCGTCGATGGCTTTCAGTGTCTTGCCCTCACCGTATTCCGTAGGCCACAGTTTCGATGTAATCCATATCTCCTCGCGCGGGATTCCGCTCTCTTTCACGGCTTCTCCGACACCGCGTTCATCGTTATAGGCATGGGCGGTATCAATATGCCGATAGCCGGCTTTCAATGCCGTCAGACACGACTGCTTGCATATCGCGTCGGAAGGCTGCATGAATGTTCCCAATCCGAATTGCGGCATCAGTACACCGTTGTTGAGTTGTACCATCGGTACATTGGCCGCCGTCTTATAAATATCCTGTGCGGAAACAGAAACGCAGGCCATCAAGGCCGCGCACATAAACATTGCAATAAACTTCTTCATATTCTTATCCGTTTTAATGATTTACTGGCACAAAATTAACCGGACTCCCTCACAACGGGCTTACGAGAAATACGGCTTGAATTACAATTATTTCGGTTTTTGAATATCGGGTTGCCTCTATCCGTAAAAACAGCAATATGAATCGAAATTTGTATAACAACTCCCGAAAAGCAAACATGTAATTTTGCTGTCGGGAATAATCAATAACAATGATGAATATGAACACAGTAAAATTGAATAACGGCGTCGAAATGCCACAGATAGGCTACGGCGTCTATCAGGTATCGCCCGCCGAGTGCGAGCGTTGCGTCGCAGATGCGCTGAGCGTGGGCTATCGCATGATTGACACAGCGCAGGCATACCACAATGAAGAGGGTGTGGGTAACGCCGTGCGCCGCAGCGGCATCGACCGCAAAGAGATTTTCCTCGTGTCGAAAGTCTGGATTTCAAACTACGGCTACGAAAAGGCAAAGGCTTCCATCGACGAGAGCCTGCGTAAGTTGCAGACCGACTACATCGACCTGATGCTCCTGCACCAGCCGTTCTGCGACCGTTATGGCGCATACCGCGCACTGGAAGAAGCGTACAAGGAAGGAAAACTCCGCACCATCGGCGTCTCGAACTTCTATCCCGACCATTTTATCGATATCGCCAGCAACATGGAAATCGTTCCGGCGGTCAATCAGGTGGAAACGCACGTCTTCGACCAGCAAATCGAGCCGCAGCGCATCATGGAGGAGTTCGGCACGCGCATCATGTCGTGGGGACCGCTTGCCGAGGGGCGCAACGGTTTCTTCACAAATCCGATGCTTGCAGAAATCGGTAGCAAGTACGGCAAAAGCGTGGCGCAGGTCGCCCTGCGTTGGCTCATCCAGCGCGGCGTCATCATCATCCCCAAATCGACTCACATAGAGCGGATGCAGCAGAATGTCGACATATTCGATTTCGCACTCTCCGACGAGGATATGGCCGCCATCGCCACGCTCGACACGGGCCGTAGTCTCTTCTTCGACCACCACGATGCGGAAACCGCCCGCATGTTCATGGGATGGAGGTAAAGAAGAAATAAACCTCTACCGACGAACACTGCGTAAAAAAATCAGAGCAACCGGCAAATCATGGTTTACCGGTTGCTCTTTGCTATTTGTATACACTCCGAATACCGAAGCAGAATTATAATAATAAAGAATAGACAAAATCGAGAGTTATAAGGTTTATAGAGATTGTTAGCTATTGAAATTGTGGTAGAAAAATTAGCAGATAAATAAAAAATATTACCTTGGCGATACAAAAGGAGAGAGTTACTATAAGTATATTCAAGGTCTTATTTTACTAATGGAAAGATATTGGAATGAAATTGTAACTATCTGATTGTAAAAATCTTCAATAAAAAGTATTATTTGCCACAAACGATAAACGGTATTTTTATAAATTTGCATTATGATAGAAAACAGCCATTTAAATCATATTGAATCACAGATAAAATCCGAATACTTGTCCGTTCCTTCCAAAGCAATTCTTTTGGAGGAAGGAAAAGTTGCAGAAAAACTCTATCTGATCCGTAAAGGTTGTCTGCGGCTGTTTTTCTATAATGGAGGGAAAGATATTACTTTTCAATTCTTTTTCGAAGGGGATTTTGTCGCCTCATTCGATAGCCTATATAAACGCACGCCGAGTCTTTTCTATTTGGAGAGTATCGAACCAACTGAACTCACGGTTATAAGAAGAGAGGATTTTTACAACCTAATCAACAATAATTTGTCGTTTAGACAGTTGTATGAAGAAAAACTCATAGACCGTTTTCATGCTTACCAACAACTGTTCTTGTCAAGAATAAAAAACACACCGCAACAGCGATATGAAGAATTGCTGAAAGAGTATCCCAACATAATACAGCGTGTTCCACAACATTATATAGCGTCTTATCTTGGCATAACTCCCGTTTCTTTATCACGCATAAGAAACCGTCATTAACTTCATTTCTTTACAATTGTTATCGTTCTGATTCTACTTGAATACCGAATTTTGTACCGTAAATATGAAAACGGTAAGCAATGAAGAAGATTTTTGTAATAGACTGGATTTTGGTTTTTGTGTTTGTTTTATCAGCATTTTCCGGAATAGGATTGCATATTGCCGGACATGGCAACAGCCACGAAGTATGGCATAATTGGGCTGTATTTCATGTTTTGACCAGCTTTTTATTTTTTGTGGCGGCAATATTCCATATAACAACACATTGGGGATGGTATAAAGGAACAATTAAGAATGGGCTTGGCAAAAAAAGTAAAATTACGGGGGTGCTTTCGGTTGTGTTCTTACTTGTATCTGTTACCGGAATTATCTTATTGGGAGTAAACGGGGCTAATTCCGACATAGGATTATTGCACTATGAAATAGGGATTGTCACAATAATTCTATGTGTCGGACATATATTGAAACGAATCCATTTATTGCGCAAATCGCTAAAATAAGCAATCATATAATGAATAAATATGAGAAAATAAATTGGAGCAGCAGGTATTCCGATAATTATCGCCTGTGTGGTAACCGATTATTGAAAATCTATTTGTATCTTTGTATCTGGAAAAGTGTTCTTTTGACTTAATGCGAAATATGGTGAATATGTGTAGTTCGCTCGTTTCTAAATCGTTACCCATTCAAGAAAATAGAAACTCTAATTAGCTGTATCTCAATCAGAAAAGAAATCTTGAATGTCTTGCTACATATGTAGTTAGACTTATTGGTAGCTTTAGCTGTTCTCCAATCTCTTTTAAATGGTTGTTTACCTTTGCTAACACTTTATGCAACCTGTTTGCTACCTGTACTTCTGTCTTGTGGAATGACGAAAGAACAGGAAACAGATAAGGCGAATGTTCGTTGCTGTACTTCTTTATAATCTCAACAGCCTTATCCTGCAAGGGGATAATGATTTGCTTCTTGGTCTTCTTCCTGTAATAGACAAGCTGACCGTCCACTATATTGCTCCGTTCCAGCATAGCCATATCAATGAAGTTGATTCCAGCAGTGAAGTAGGAGAATGTAAACAGGTCTATCACCAAACATTCCATGTCAGACTTGCCTTTATAATTGACAATCTTTTGAATGTCATGTTTGGATATTGCTCTCTTGGCTGTCTGCTGATTCACCTTTGACAACTTGTAGGAACTGAAAGGATAGGCGGTGGTCTGCTTGGATTCAATAGCTCTGTTGAACACTGCACGCAAATGTCTAAGTCGTGTGCCTATCGTATTTATGGCGTAATGGTTTGACTTCATCCATTGCTCATATTTCTTTAACCAAGCAACATCAATATCAGAGAATGGTATGTCAAGATGCTTGTTGAACTTGATAAAAGATGAGTAGGACACTTCAAACATTCCTGCATATCTGAGCCTGTTCTCATTTTTAAGAGCTTGAATATAGCTTAGAAATCCTTCTCCAACAGATACGGGGGGCTTGGATTGGAAGGTGTCTGTGGATTGGAGTAGGGTTGTAGCAGTAAACTCTGCGTTATTGACTTTTTTATCCAAGATGATTCTTTGAAACTCGTTAATCTTCTCGTTTATGAGAATGAGCAATGCTTCATAGTTTGGACACTTGGGCTTGGGTAGGTTCTTCTTGAAGTCCCAATGTACAGGATTGACAGAGATTCCTAAGCTCTTGTACTTCTTCTTTCCATTCTTACAGATTCTCACCATAAGTGGTGATTCGCCATTCTTTAAAACCTTTGATTTGTAACAGGTTACATTAACTGTTGCTTCCATTCTTGGTTTAACTCTCGGTTTAACTCTCGGTTTAACTGAACCATGTAAACCAGCGCAAAACAGGCATAAAAAAAGAGAGCTACTTTTATGTAACTCTCTGATTCTTTGGTAATCCGCTTGGGTTATGAACCAAGCATTATTTGTTCCTCAATATCAATGCTTTCAGATTTTTAGCTTTGCATCCGTCACGCTTTAGCCCTTAAAAACTGTCTGCTGTTGTCCGGTGTCTGTTTGCCAACATCTTGGGTTCAAATATAGCATTTATTTTTGAACTATGCAAACCGTTGAAAATAAACATTCTAAGGTTAGTGCAAGGTGCAAGCTATATATAGATATATACTTGCACCTTGCACTAAGTTTTGTCTTTTGTTATGATTTTGTTTCTTTTTCGCTTCTATTTAAGAATCTAAATTTTGTTTTTGGAAAAACGATATGATGTCTTCTATCTAAAAGAACTTGGTCATCAATGTTTTCTAGAAAACCATAATTATCTATTTTTTCTTTAAATGTATGGATATAGTTACTATCTAATCCATAATGAGAAATGACGTCATAGAATATAAGTGCTAATTCTTCATTAGACATTTGTGCTTGAACAAAATTTAGATATTTATGAATATAAGCATCACTGTATTTGGTATTTTCCCATTGAGTTATAATAAAATTTATAACATTAAATATATATCGGAAATAATAACTTATATTACATGATTTCTCTTTAATATAATCCTCATATAGTTGCCCTAAATAATATTCAATCTGCTCGTTTTCTACAGTGTTATTTTGTGACTGAGATAAATAAAGAGAAATTTCTTTTTGTTCCCTTGTGTCTATAAGTTCAATGTATTTCTTTTTAAATCCATCATAAAATTCTTTAATAGACTTTATTTGTCCATTGGTGCTTAGAGAAATTTCTTTGTTAACATTTTCTCTTACTTGATATAACATTGATAAAAGATTGAAAAATGTAACTTCAAATCTATTTTTATCAGTATCTATTTGATTTTCTATGAATTGTCTCCTTTGCTCTTTGAATGTAACAAAGAGAAAAAGTGTAGCAGCAAATGACAAAAAAATACCAATAGTTCCAGCTATTAAATCACCGAATCCGGATTTCATTTGTTTAATGATTGCAAATTCAGTTTGTTGGTAAGATGAAACATTCTTTATAACAATGATTGTTATCCATATACTTACTGCAAACGCTAAAAGCGTAGAAAGATATGCTAAGATTTTTATGATGTTGAAATTATATCTTTTTTTCATCTTTTATATATGATAATAGTTTTTGGGCTTCTGCTTTTAATGAATTATATGTAGGATAACCATTAGTTCCTATTGTAATATTATTGGTTATTTCTATATATGTTCCTAATCCATTAATTCTTGCGATCGATATTGTTCTTACATTTCCTCCTATTTTGAGTTCAAAAGCTACATCTGCATATTCAATATCTTGAAACGTATATCCACCTTTTTTGTTTTTTGATGCATTAAGTTTATCTAACCATTTTCGAACTTGTAAAAAACGATTGCGTGGAGCTTTATAAACTAGGTCTGCTTGTACGTTATCTTCTGTGATTAGATTTTCTGTAATTTGTGAAAGATTTAGTTTTTGATTACGTATCCCTTTTAAAATAACCTTTTTAGCTTCTGAGACAATATTTAGATTTTGATTTAGTACCTCTTGAATCATGAATGGTTCTACCTTCAGAACTAAATTATCTTGTATTTGGAAACTTATGTGTTTTTGAATTGCTTTTGTCAAAGTAGAATAAATACCTATATTTCCAATTCTTTCAATAATTAGATACCCGTAGTATGAATTTTCAGGAATATGGAACATGAAAAAAAACGGTATCATTTGAGCGTCTTCAGCTTTCTTCCGATATTTTAATTCACCAGTATTTGAGTTGATGATATTTTCTTCTGTGCCAAACTCACCTGATTCAATAATTCCTGAGATATACCGGCCAAGTGAATACAACTCAAAAGTACCATCTGAATGCTTTAATATCCGACTGATTTTCTTTTCTTCTTCATCTTTTATTATTGTTGGTGAACTTTCCTGGATATTTTCAAATTTCCATGTTTCAAGAACCTCTTTTAATTGCAAGAACAAATCACTACCATTTTCATAATCAGATAGATATACTTTTTCGTCTTTATTAAAACGTTTATTTATTGTAATTTGATAAATACTTAAACTGTAATTTTTCATATTTTAAGTTCGCTGAATAATTGGATTGCAAAAATAATCATAATTAGTATGTAAATCCATTTTTTAGTTTGTAAAAACGTTTGATTCAGATAGATAGAGTGTGAAAAAATGTATATTACTACTCTTTGGTTATGAAATACATATAAAAAATAGAGCTGGAAACTGATAAACAGCTTTATCATAATCTATACCTCTTCCGAAAATCAGTTGGATTGCAACCTTTGTATTTCTTGAATAGCTTGTTCAAATGACTTTCATCTGTAAATCCAAGTTCTTCTACTATTTCACTAATTCTCATTTCGCTGTGCAGAAGACGGCTTTCCGCCATTTGCATTTTATAATTGAAGATATATTGCTGCATGGTTTCATTGGTCTGCTTTTTGAAATATCTCCCAAGATAATTGGGGGAAATGCCGAAATGCTGGCTTATCGTTTTGGCTTTTATTTTCTCGGGATAGCAAATATTCGACTGGATGTATTGCAATATGTTCAGTGACTTTTCTTCTGAATTTTCGTCTATCTGTTCAGGCAGGAACAAAGCAATGTTACGGGCGACAACAATCACGATTGTATTGATTAGTTGCGTAATAATTTCACTGCTATATATCTTTTTGTTCAAGTATTCACGAATAATCGCTTCTATCATAGGTTTTACCAGCAACTTGTCGGTTTGGTTGCGTAAGATGCAGCCGGGGCGATGGTTGGCGTGTTGTAGTATAAACTCTAACCGTTGGATATTCTCCGCACTGAAAACTGTGGTGGATTCAATGAGAGTTGTAGCCGTAAAGTCCTTGCCTGCTATCCTCTTATCCAAAGCGGCTTTCTGTATCTCATTAATTCTGTCGTTTATGAGAATGGTTATTCTCTCACGATTCGGGCATTTGGTCTTTGGCTGGTTTGTCTTGAAGTCCCATAATTCAGCTTTTATGGATATGCCAAGACTTTGAAACTTCCTTTTACGGTCTTTACAGACACATAACATAAAAGGGTGTTCTCCATTACTAAGAGTTTTAGACCTGTAACACAGTACTTTAATAGTTTCGCTCATTCGGTTTCTTGGTTTACACACTGGTTTACACAAATACGGGTCAGCGGATTTTCCTGGTTGGTAATCTTTCTTTTAAGCGTATAGCCTAGCCAGTCTGAACATGAAGAATTTCAG
>OOCG01000239.1_pt1 | contig 39985 bp, 29 predicted proteins | sample 1671521 | NCBI WGS metagenome assembly OOCG01 (sample SAMN06348165, study PRJEB24527) | human gut metagenome | biome: human gut; feature: ankylosing spondylitis patient; material: feces | host: Homo sapiens | place: China | collected 2015-10
AACGATAGGTAGATGTTCTTCAGAATCTGTTTCTGGTTTTGTGGGATAATCTTAGATACGCCCACCATTGAGAAGATGATCTTCTTGTCGTCAACTGTTGCCATATAATAATAAAAAAAATGTGTTATGCCAATCGGATGCTCATCGGGCTCACGGTGATGAGTCGCTTCTTGTAGAGATCTCCGATGGCACGCTTAAATACTTTCTTGCTTACGTGGAATCGCTCGTAGATATCGTCTGCCTCGCTCTTGTCGCCCAGATTGCATTCCCCGTCATTGTCGAGCAGGTACTGGTAGAGGGTTTCAGCGAAATCGGCAGTCTGTTCCATGCCGGTCTTCTGCAGGGTGACGTCTATCTTGCCATCTGGGCGTACTCGTCCGATGTAGCCCTTTAGTTTGTCGCCTGTATGGATATACTGGAATATCTGGCTCTTGTAGAGCAGACCGGAGTACTGGTTATCGATGATGACCTTGAATCCGAGGTCGGTTTTCTGCCAGATGAGCAGATCCACTTCCTCTCCGTGCTTGTAGTGAGGATGGTCTTCCTTCAGGTATCTTTCCACCTTGGCTGAGGCTACGATGCGGTAACTCTCCTCATCGATATGGATATGAACGATGTAGGAATTGCCCAATACCATGCGCTTCTTCTGTTCACGGAATGGGCAGAAGATGTCCTTCATCAGTCCCCAACCGAGGAAAGCACCATATTCGTTGACCCATTTCACTTCGAGATAGGCAAAGTCGCCCACTTTGGCAAGAGGGGTTTCAGTGGTGGCGATGATACGCTCTTCCTGGTCGAGATAGATGAAAACGTCAATCTCGTCGCCAATGGAAAGTCCCTCCGGTACGTAGCGGGTAGGAAGGAGGATTTCTCCCTCATCGCCTCCGTCGAGGTACATGCCGAAATCTACTTTCTTTACAACTCTGAGGCGGTTGTAATCGCCGAGCTTTATCTTGTTTGCCATGTTTTCTTGTTAACTTCTTTTCTTGGATTCTTATTCCTTCTTGTGAATTCTGATCTTCTTTCTACGAATGCGAATTCTATGATCTTAGATTACATCCTCCTGTTCACTCTTTTTCTGGACAATATTTTCCTGGACTTTTTCTTCCTGAATGTCCTTTGCAGGAGTCTCGTCTTCAGCAGAATTAGCCTCTACGGTTTTCTCGATCATTCCGTCTTTCAGGTGAATGGTGCGGTCGGTGATGGCAGCAAGCCCCTCATCGTGGGTTACGATAACGAAGGTCTGTCCGAACTTGTCACGCAGATCGAAGAACAGTTGGTGCAGTTCTGCCTTGTTTTTGGTATCGAGGCTTCCTGATGGTTCATCGGCCAGGATGACGGCAGGATTGTTGATCAATGCCCTGGCCACAGCCACACGCTGTTTCTCGCCACCGGAGAGTTCGGCAGGCTTGTGGTTGGCTCTATCGCTCAGACCCATGAACGCCAGCAGTTCCTCAGCGCGTTCCTTCGCCTGTTTGCGACTCTTGCCGGCAATGAAGGCAGGAATCATGATGTTCTCCAGTGCGGTGAACTCAGGCAGGAGCTGGTGAAACTGGAACACGAAGCCCAGATGCTGGTTGCGGAAATCGCTCAGTTTCTTGGTGGAGAGCCTGCTCACATCAATGCCATCGATGATGATATTTCCTGCGTCAGGCTTATCGAGGGTTCCGATGATCTGGAGCAGCGTGGTTTTGCCGGCTCCACTGGGACCGACAATGCTTACCACCTCGCCCTTGTCGATGTGCAGGTCGATGCCCTTAAGTACCTGCAGCGAGCCGAAGCTTTTGGTTATGCCTTTGATATCTATCATTTTTCTTTTCTTTTCGTTTGTATCAGTAGGCAAAGTTAAGCAAAATAATTGGAAATGCCTAATAGTTGAAGACAAAATAACTAAGTTTTTCTTAAAAATGTTTGGAATGTAGGGTTTCGGGAGAAATGTTTACATTATTTAGTGCGGAAAATGTGCTCATTTCGGATAAAAGTAGTAACTTTGCATTTAAATAGTTTCTGATTTTGATATTTTTCAAATATGATTTGATATTTTACCAGATATGATAGATAGACCGACGATAGAAAGAATTATGGATTCCACCAAGATAGAAGAGGTGGTAGGAGAGTTCGTGACCCTTAAGAAACGAGGGGTCAACTACATCGGCTTGTGCCCTTTCCATAACGACTCCCATCCGTCTTTCTCCGTATCACCGACCCGTGGCATCTGTCATTGTTTCACCTGTGGCAAGGGTGGTAATGCCATCAACTTCCTCATGGAACTGGAACAGATGACCTATCCCGATGCCTTGCGCTGGCTTGCCAAGAAATATCATATCGAAATCAAGGAACGCGAACTGACCAACGAGGAAAAGCAGCGGGAGAGCGAAAGGGAATCTATGTTCATCGTCAACGAGTGGGCTGCCAAGTATTTCCAGGATATCCTTCAGAATGATGTGGACGGTCGTGCCATCGGTATGCAGTATTTCAGAAGCCGCGGTTTCAGAGATGACATCATCCGAAAATTCCAGCTCGGCTTTTCGCTCAACAGTCGTACTGCTCTCGGCGAGGCGGCTGTGAAACAGGGTTATAATCCGAAGTATCTGGTCAAGACGGGTGTGCTCATCGCCTCTGATAATGAACCGGGAAAGTTTTTCGACCGATTCTCAGGCCGTGCCATCTTCCCATGGTTTAGTGTGAGTGGCAAGGTGGTGGCTTTCGGCGGACGTGTGCTCGATAGCCGTACCAAGGGTGTGAGCCAGAAATATGTCAACTCGCCCGACAGTGAGATTTATCACAAGGAACGTGAACTCTACGGACTTTTCCAGGCGAAGAAGGCGATTGCCAAGGAAGACTGCGTATTTATGGTGGAGGGCTATACTGACGTGATTTCCATGTACCAGTGTGGCATTGAAAACGTGGTGGCCAATTCGGGTACGGCACTCAGTATCTATCAGATCCGACTCTTGCATCGCTTTACCAATAATATCGTATTGCTCTATGATGGTGACAAGGCGGGTGTGCATGCTGCCCTGAGAGGAACCGACATGCTGCTGGAGGAGGAGATGAACGTCAAGGTACTTTTCCTGCCTGACGGTAACGACCCTGACAGTTTTGCACGCAATCATACTGCCGAACAGTTCAGACAATATATTGCAGACCATCAGACAGACTTTATCCAGTTTAAGACCGACGTGATGCTCAAAGGCGTTACCGATCCCGTGAAGCGAAGTGAGGCCATCAATTCCATCGTGGAGAGCATCTCGAAGATCAAGAATCAGATTACCCGAGCGGCTTATATCACCGACTGTTCTCATCGTCTGGGAGTCAACGAGGCGGTTATCATCAATGCCCTCAATTTCTTTATCCGCAACGGAATGAGCGAGCAGGTGAAGGAGGAACGCCGGGCTGCAGGACTCAGAGATGCCGGCTATCCGGTGAAGCAGCAGGCATTGCGACAGGCGGCTGTCACTCCGCTCGACAAACTGATGGGGGTGGAAGACCTGCTCATCAAACTGGTAATCCATCATGGCGATGAAATCATCAAGGTGCAGGATGCTGACGGCAATGATGTGGAACTGCCAGCCGCTCAGTATATCTATCTGGACATGGAGGGCGATGACTTCAAGTTCCACCATTCCATCTACAATCAGATCATGGCTGAGGCTATGGAACATATTGAGGAGGAAGGATTCAGATGTGAAACCTATTTTGCTTCTCATCCCAATCCGGAAATCAGTAGGATAGCCGGTATTCCGACGGGTGAGCAGGAGATAACGACGGCAAGTCTGCAGATGAAGATGAACGAGGAAAAACTGCGCCAGCAGATATTCAAGGACATGCTTTCCTTCCGTACCCACTATATTGCGCAGCGTATTATCGAGGTGCAGCAGGAGTTCAAGCAGAATCCTGGCAACAGGGAACTTCTGGAGGAATTCGTGAAACTGAAGAAGATGAACATGCTCGTGGCGTCACAGTCGAATAATGTCTTCAACTAAAATATAATATAAGGAGGTAAGAATATGCTGTATATCCATTGGTTTCTGCTGGTAGTATATCTGGCGATAACAATAAGTGGAATCGTGGCTGTTCTCATGGACAACAAGCAACCGGAGAAAGCCATGGCATGGATTCTTGTGCTCTGTTTCATGCCGGTAGTCGGCATCATTTTCTATCTTTTCTTCGGCAAGAATACCCGTAAGGAAAAGGTAATCAGCAAGCGCAGTATGGACTTGCTCACCAAGCGCAGCATGCTCGAATTTGCCGAGCAGGAAGACCTGCATATTCCTCGCCGCAACAGACCGCTGATGAAACTGTTTACCAACCAGAACTGGGCGCTCCCTTTCAAGGATAATGAGGTGGATATTCTCATGGACGGCTATGAGTTTGCATTCTCACTCCTGAATGCCATCGGACAGGCAAAGGACCATATTCATCTGGATACTTATATCATCGAAGACGATGCTTTAGGAAATCTGGTGGCTGATGCGCTGATAGACAAGGTGCGTGAGGGCGTGGAGGTACGACTGATATACGACGATGTGGGGTGCTGGAAGGTGAAAAACCGCTTCTTCGAAAGGATGATTAAGGCAGGAGTGCGTGTACAGGCTTTCATGCCAGTTAGGTTTCCTGCCTTTACGGGTAAGGTGAACTATCGCAACCATCGCAAACTCTGTGTCATCGATGGAAAGGTGGGATTTATCGGGGGCATGAATATTGCCATGAGATATGTGAAGGGAACGGCCAAGCAGGCTTGGCGAGATACGCATCTCCGTATCCGTGGCGGTGCTGTCTATGCCATCCAGAGAGCATTCCTTGTGGACTGGTATTTCGTATGTCGGGAACTCATCAACGACCGCCGCTATTATCCGTCTGTAGATAAGAGTATTTCCAATAATTGTCTTACGCAGATTGTGACGAGCAGTCCTGTTTCTCCTTGGCCTGACATCATGCAGGGCTATGTACGCATCATCCTGCAGGCCCACAGGTATGTGTATATGGAGAGTCCTTATTTCTTGCCTACTGAACCCGTGCTCTTTGCCATGCGAACAGCGGCTTTGGCGGGAGTAGATGTCAGACTCATGGTGCCTCGCCGGGGCGATGCTAAACTGGTGGAATGGGCTTCGCGTTCTTATCTGATGGAGGTGATAGAGGCAGGTGTGAAAGTTTATCTTTATGAGGATGGATTCAACCATAGCAAACTCCTGGTAAGCGATGATAATCTGAGTTCCTGCGGCAGTACCAATATCGATTTCCGCAGTTTTGAGAATAATTTCGAGGCAAATGCTTTCTTCTTTGGTGAGGGGATGGCTTTGCGTATCAAGCGGATATTCCTGGCAGATCAGGAACGCTCCATGCTGGTAGATGATGTGGCTTATTTCATCAAGCGCCCGTTCTTCCAGCGATTGTTTGAATCGCTTGTGAGACTGCTCTCGCCATTGTTGTAGAACGATTTCTTGATGATGTGTCGTAGAGTAATTTTTGCTGAAGATGTCGTATAACGATTTTTTTGATTTAGAAACTTAAAACTATAGAATATGGATGCAACTTATATGGAATTGACTATTCGTCTTACGCTGGCGCTCTTGTTGGGTGGAGCGATAGGTATCGAACGTGAATATCGTGCCAAGGAAGCTGGTTTCCGTACTCATTTCCTTGTAGCTTTGGGTAGTGCTCTTTTCTGTCTCGTGTCCCAGTTTGGCTTTGGAGTAGATCTAAAGGATTCCTCCCGAGTGGCAGCGCAGGTAGTTTCGGGCATCGGATTTTTAGGTGCCGGTACGATTATCTTTCAGAAGAATGTGGTGCGCGGCTTGACTACGGCTGCTGGTCTTTGGGTCACGGCAGCCATCGGCTTAGCTTGCGGTACGGGCATGTATTTGGCAGCGGTGCTTACCACGGCTATGGTGTTGTTAGGACTGGAGGTGCTGAACTATTGGATTCCTCAGTTGGGATTATCCACCATTGAGTTGTCCTTTTCTGCTCCATCCCGTGAGAGTGTGAAGGAATTTATCACGCGCATCAAGCAGGACGGGATGGAAGTACATTCTTATGAGTTGAAGGAACGTCGCTTGTCGAAGGAAGAATTTCTGGAAGCAAGCATAGAAATCAGAGCGAAACGCGACTTTCATACATTGGAGATACTGGATTATATGAATGATTTTTCGGATGTCACGATTTCTACGATTAAGTAGAACATGGTGTGTCAATAAGTCCACTCTGTATGCTTGAAAAGGTCCCACAGATATCATAGATTTGGCTTGAGGTCTCAAAAAAATCTGTGTAATCTGTGGAACTATGTGTTTTAGGCGTTCCGTTTTATTAAAAAAATCTTGCCAGATAATCGTAGTGTTCGCCTTCAGCAATCAGTTCGCCATGTAATCCACAACTCTCTGCGATGGATTTGAGCAGCGGGAAATCAACATAGAGCCAGTCGAAGGAGTCTCCCTTTACGTCTTTGTAAACCATCTGATAATCCACTTCGCCATAGTAGGCTGCATTGAGATTGATGTCGAAACTTCCGTCCTCGTTCTCGTAGATGTATTTGATGTCAGAAGAATCGATGAGAATCTGTCCGCCTTTGTTGAGCAAAGCCTTGAGACGGTTGAAGAGGGCAGGGAGGTTTTCTATTTTCCCGGCAATTCCAGTACCGTTCATCAGGAGAAGAATGGTATCAAAGCCACTCTCGCTCTGTGATCCGCCTTCATTCTGCAATCTATCTTCGCTTCCCATTCCGCTTTTGCTTCCCAAATGTGGGTCAAACAGGTTGATGCATTCTACATCCTTCACTCCTCTCTGGAGCATGGCTTGGCAACTCTGCGGAGAAATATCAATGGCTTTTACGGCAATCGATTGGGCTTGCAGGGCGAGTGCATGACATCCTGCACCAGCTCCAACATCCAGCACTTTTCCTTTGGCGAGGCTCAATGCTTTCTGCTCCAGTATCGGCATTTCTTCCAGGTTGCGGAAGAGATGTTTTACCGGCATTTCGTCTTCTTCAAACATAGAAGATAACATGCTCAATTTTCCAGCCTTCCCTTTAGTTTGGTAGTCAAGGATGGCGGCACCCATTGGATCTTTGTCTTTTGATAGTATATCTGTGTTCATACCTACAAAAATACGATTATTTCGCTAAACCGGCATATCAATATGCATAATTTAACATAAAAAATATCTTTATGCCATAAATAGGTGTCGATTTTTCGTTTATCTTCTTGCAACGATGCAAAAAAATGCTTACCTTTACCGCCAATTTGGACAATGTCAGAAAACGTGTTATCAAAAACAGGTGACTGATTTGTCTATTGTCCTATTATAAAATAAAAGCAATAAAACGATGAGATTACCAGAGAATATCATAGATATGTTACGGCAAAAATCAGGAAACGATTTGTATTTGCCGTCTGATTGTGAATTCCTTTCACTCGATATCGAGAGCAAATCAGGAGTACATATTGGAGCAACTACGCTCAAGCGCCTTCTTGGTTTTGCTCAAGATGAACGTACACCTCATGCCAGTACCCTGGAGGTATTGGCAAAATATCTTGGGTATGCTCACTGGGAAGATGTTGTAAATCAAGAGGAAAAATGTAGCTCGGATTTTGATACTCCTGAGGACGAAATTCGTGCGGCTAATCTGACTGTAGGTGATCGGGTAGATATAACTTATTCGCCTGACCGGCATGTAGTTTTTGAGTATGTGGGAGATGATTTTTTTGTTGTGGTAGAGCGAGAGGGAAACAAATTGGAACTTGGTGATCGTTTGCAAATCCAGAATTTCATCTTGCACCATCCTTTTTATGCAAGACAGGTATTCCGGGGAGAAGAATGCCTGGGCACTTATTCTGCTGCTATGGTTTCAGGAATTGATACCTTAAAACTGATCAGAAAATGATGGATTATTCTTGTTTTTCAGGCAATCAACAGGATAGTTTGAAAGAATCCTTACCAGTCTCCGGTTTCATGTGTGAGGCTTATCGTGTGAAGATATACGGCAAACTTCATTTCTTGAAAAAACTGAAACCAGAGCACGAGGACAATATTCTCTTTCGGGAGGCTCTCCGGAAGGAATTTGAGATTGGCTTTCGCTTGGAACATCCTAATATAGTAAGGTATGTTTCCTTTCATGATGATGAAATCTTAATGGAGTATGTAGATGGAGAGGACTTGTTGGCTTTCTTGAAAAATCATCCTACATACTTTGAAGATGCAGAACATTTCGATAAGTTTGTTGGTCAATTCTTAAGTGCTTTGCAATATCTTCATGACAATCAGGTTCTTCATCTCGATTTGAAACCAGAGAACATCATGTTGACTCGCATTGGTTGTGATGTAAAGGTGGTAGATTTGGGCTGCTGTTATTCCGATACTTTTGTTGATTCTACAGGATATACTACGCAGTATGCTGCACCAGAACAGCTTGCCGGTAGGAAGGTGGATGTTAGAACAGATATTTATGCAGTAGGCAAAATATTGGAATTGTTGCCTCATCACCCTATATATAATAAGGTGATAAAAAGGTGCTTGGATAAGAATCCTCAAAACCGTTATCAGACTATTGCGGAATTACAGAAAGCCTTATCTGTAAGAAACTATAATAAAAAGAAAATAGTGGCAGCCGTTTCCATTGTTTTTGCCGTTTCTGTTGTTCTGTTGTTGGCTTTGGCAACTCCTTTTCAGCCTTTGCCAAATGAAGCAAAGGAAACGCCCCGAAACCAAAAGTTGGTTGATAGTAAAAAACGCCCGACCCCGAGTTTGCAGAAGTCTAAGGAACAGGTTACCGCAGAGGCTGTAGTCGTGAAGAATCCTCCACTTTCGGGGGCTGTTTCGGAAGAAAAGGAGAAAGTGAAGAGCCACAATTGGCAAAAGGAGATGGATGCGATGTTGGATAAAGCTTATAAAAAGAGTATCAGCTCTTTTTGTGATTCCATTTTTCCATCACCAACAGTTGGTTTGGCATGGAAGACAAAAAGTTCAGAATTTCATAATCAGGTCATGAAGATTACATCAGATTTTCATGCAAAGTATCCCGAAGTGGAGGAATCATTGCTCTTCGCTTATGCAGAGAATAAATTTCAGAGTGTAGTAGGATATGTGTTTGGTAGGATGCGGGAAAATGGCAGGAAGAACCCTCCTTAGAAAAAGATGAAAATGGAAGAAATGGTCGGCGTCCTATTCTTCCATTTTCATTTTTATTTTGTACCTTTGTCGGCGATGAGAGACAACTCTCGTTGCCCACGCCGTATAAGCTATTGGATGAATTTCGAGACTAAAAAGAAAAATAGTTTCAAAAAAGTTTGGTAGTGTGGATGATTTTCTATATTTTTGCGGTATGTTAAACAATTAAATTGTAAAATATGACATAAACAAATAAAGACATATAGGAAAATGAAGCGTTAGCTTTTTATTCTTGCTTCCTGAAAATCGCCAAATTTAAGAGAAGCCATGAAGAGTAAAGGTTTGACGCTCACGTCTGCATACGGCGTGGGCTTTACTCGTATTATGTGGCTTATGGTGTTTGGCGATACCTCAGGAGGCGTAAACGAAGTAACGGTCCACGCCATTTTTCTGTCTGATGATGAATACTTGGACCCTAATAACATTTGCTATTTATTGCCCAGTTTAAGAGAATATTTTTAAACATAAGTTCTTAGATAAAGTAATGAGGATTTTGGAACTATTGACCTTCGAAAAAATGAAGGGTTGACATATAAATAAGATTCTCTTTTTAGCAGGTTCTGTAAATAATTATGTTAAACAATTAAATTTGTAAATTATGAAAATCAGAAAATTAGTATCTGACATTTCGTCAAAGGTTTCTTTTTTGTTAATCAAATCCCAGTCATGTGCTTTGGTTTTTGCAAACGCTATTAGAAATACAAACCTTAAGGTAAAAAGATCCCAGAGAATGCTAAATATGCGTTTGGCTTTTACTGTTTGTTTTGCTCTTTCTGCTATAGATACAGTTTATGCTTTGGACGAAATATCTAATGACTCTTCCCTAAAAAAAATCGCAGAGACTATAAAAGGTTGTAGTAATATAGGTGACTTCCATGAGGGGCGCGCTTGGTTCTGTAAAAATGAAAAGTTTGGCTTTGTGGATAAAATGGGAAATATGATTGTTCCTGCAAAGTATGATGATGTCGCTGATTTTAAAGAAGGAAGAGCTTGGGTGGCAAATAGAGGTGAAGATGATCAGTATAGGTGTGGTTATATAGATTTAGAAGGAAAAGAAGTCATTCCTATCAAGTACAAAGTATCTTCTGTGGAAGGTGCTAATAAAATAAGTTTTTCGGAAGGCTTAGCTGCAGTACCAATGCGTACAGACAACTACGATTCACCTATTTATGGTTATATAGACAAGATGGGAAACGAGGTTATACCTGCAAAGTTTAGTATAGCTGGAGATTTTAAAAATGGTTTTGCATCTGTTGATTTAGATAAATATATTGATAAAACAGGTAAGTTGTTATCTAATAATGATCTTAGAACTCATGATGAAATAGTAATATTCTCACAAGACGAAAAGATGGGATTAAAGCATTTGAATGGTAAGATTGTTGTACCATGCAAATATGATATAGTACAGAATTTCTCTGAAGGAATGGCTGCTGTATGCGAAGAAACCCTATGGGGATATGTAGATTCTTTAGGTAACAATATTATTCCTTGTTTATATCGTTCTGTTAATTATTATGATAACGGTGTAATGGATGATTGGGGTGAATATGGAAGTCCTGATGAGGCAAATGACTTCCATGAGGGACTTGTTTTGGTGATGAGAAATAGAATGGCAGGTTTTTTAAATAAACAGGGAAAAACAGTAATTCCTTTTGTTTATAAAAGAGCTAAAGACTTTTCTGAAGGATTTGCAGCTGTTAAAACAACCCAGAAATGGGGCTTTGTTGATAAAGAGGGTAATAATGTAATTCCTTGTCGATATGATACTGTTGCTTCCTTTAAAGAAGGATTGGCGGCTGCCGTCAAAAATGGAAAATGTGGATATGTAAATGCAAATGGGCAGGAAATAGTTCCCTTTATTTTTGACAAACCTGAAGATTATGAGCCATTAAATGATTTCCATGAGGGACTTGCTATTGTTAAGAAGAATGGTGCTTTTGGCTACGTAGATAAAGAAGGTAAAAGTACATTTGATGTTGCAGCAAATAAAACTCAACAAAATTCCACAATAAATGGTGTGATTGCTGACTATGATGAAGGAACGATATATCAAGGTGTATATGTTTTTGATGCCGTTCTTACCGATGCGCTTTTAAACAAAAAATACACCAAGTTTACGGTTACAATTGATGGTAACAAAGTATCTGTGCCTGATGATGTTCAAACTATGAAAGGATATATTTATAGATATGACTTAAATATTAGTGTTGGTTATGAACATCCTAATGGTATGCACTATGTCTCTCTGGACATAAGCCCTAATGACAGAAAAGGAAAAGAGTGGACAGGTTCTTACCAAGTTCCTGGCTATAATTACCAAGTTGTATTAAAACTGAAAGAATGCAAACGTCAAGGAGCTAAAATTAAGGTTACCAAAGCAGAGCAAGCTGGAGATTTTTAGTTGTTTTACTACAAAAAAACTATGCGTTTTGGAACTTGACAAACATATTGTTTAATTATAAAAACCTGAATTTATGAAAAAAGTTTTATTCGTTTTTGTTGCTGTCATAAGTATGTTGGCAATGACTTCTTGTGTAGATAAGGAACAGTGTGTTGGTAAATGGGTAAGTGAAAGCGTCACCGAGGATGGTTTCACAGGTAATTTTTATCTTGACCTGAATGAAAATGGAACGGCAAATTTACGTATCAAAGGAACCGGAGCCGTAGAGGAAGAAGGTATGGATATGAAGATAGGAATTACTGCAAAGATAGGAGGATCATGGGACGTGTCTATGGGATTCATGGATTTGGAGTTTGATCCTGATAAGGTGAAATGTACAGTAGATGATTTTGATATGGGTAACGAGGGAGTTAATGCCCTGGTTAAAATGGTTCTGAATGATCCTGAAGCCAAAAGACAGATGGTGGAAGCGTTTAAGAACGAAATGGATTTCGGTGATTTTAATGGTTCTCTTGATATTGAATTTGATGGAGATAATGTTATGAAACTGACAGGGGATGATGGAGTAGTACTGACATTTCATCGACAATAATTTGTAGAATTCTGTTTTACTAAAAAATAAGAAATGGAAGAAATGGTCGAATGCCTTTCTTCCATTATCGATTTTATTTTGTACCTTTGTCAGCGATGAGAGCACTCTCTCATTGCCTACGCCGTATAAGCTATTAGACGAATTTTGAAATTTAAATGAAAAAGTTTCCGGAAAGTTTGGTAGTGTGGATAATTTTCTATACTTTTGTGGTATGTTAAACAATTAAATTGGAAATATGACATAAACAATAAAGACATATAGGAAAATGAAGCGTTAGCTTTTTGTTCTTGCTTCCTGAAAATCGCCAAATTTAAAAGAAGCCACAAAGAGTAAAGGTTAGACGCTCACGCCTGCAATACGGCGTGGGCTTTTACTCGTATTATGTGGCTTATGGTGTTTGGCGATACCTCAGGAGGCGTAGGCGAAGTAAATGGTCCACGCCATTTTTCTGTCTATACTTTTCGAACTTTAGGACCTATTTAAATGTAATTCGAAAATATTAATTTAACGTAGTATTGTTAAATTTAAAACGTATATTGTTAGATGAAAAAATGTCCTAATTGTGGAACCATAGTAAGTGACGATTGTCACTATTGTGTGCGTTGCGGTTGTCCGTTAACTCATCAGGAAAGTGTAACACCAACAGGTCAGCAGAAGAATACTGATGTAGAGTATTTGGAAGATGATGAGAATAAGGTTGTAAAATATTCCATTATGGCTGGAGTTGCTGTTGTCTTATTGGCAGTTTTAGGCTTTTATTTTTTTAAAGGTCATGGTAAAATATCTGGTAACTCTAATATGATGGATTCACTTTCTGATACGCTTGCAACTGTGGGCAATCAAGATGAAATTGAAGAACAGTCTGAGGATGATATTTTAAAACTTCATCCAGGCTTTCAGCTATTGTGTTCTGTTTCTGGTGATTTTGACGGAGATGGGAACAAGGAAACTTTGTATGCAATTAACCCGAAAAGTGACGATGGTCCTTTTGTAGAATATTTGTGTTTTTCAAAGAAAACTCTTCCTTCTATAAAAATCCAAACGCATGGAATTTATGTCCCTGATAGTAAGCCAAAAAATGCTGGTGATTTAGATGGGGATGGAGGCGATGAAATTTCATTTTATTCTTCTGGCTATTCATCTAATTGGAATGGGTACTATATCTGGTCCTATAAAAATGGTAAATGGATTGTGCCAATAGAACCTATATATTTGCCCGAATGGGCTTTAGAAGATGGTTATGTTCCAGTTAGAAAAAGCCATAAAAAGGGTTATGTGGAAATCGACGACAATCAAGAGTTGGTAGATGATGAAGATTCTACTTATATGGAAAATACTCATAATGGTCTGAGATTTGAAAGAAAACTCGTGAAGTTTAATAATAATGGTTATAAAGTGAATTTTTAGTTGTTGTTATTCCCATAAATGGTTTGCTCCATTCTTGACGGATATCAGACTATAATAATATCTTGTGATGAATTTGTCTGCTTTCCTGCGTATGTGGAATGGTAATCAATGACAGGTCTTTGTAACGGATAAAAATAATAAGAAATATGGATCAAATAGAATTTGATGTGACGTGCCCATATTGTGGCAATGTTTTCAGAGTATCTTCTGTCCCAAGTACTCAGGTTGAATGCGAATGCCCTCATTGCCATCAAGCTGTAGTTTTTGATGCACCTGATACTGGGGATAATGATGTAAGTACAGAGTATTCCGATACAGTTTCTTCATATGAAGTTTTGCCAACGCCATCTTCTGGTATTGCAAATGACGAATGTCCAAATTGCCATGCTAAAATCGAACCAGGAAGTGCTTTCTGCGGCTCTTGTGGCTTCAAATTGTCTGGGCAAAACTTTTATAATAATGGTGAAAACCAAACTGGAGCTGGTGACGTATTCTGTCCGCATTGTGGTCAGAAGTGTGACGCAAATGAGAAATTTTGCGGAAAGTGTGGAACTCCTTTATTCAATGAATCCATTCCAGTTGGAGGCGTAACTCCCACTGTAACTCAAAATACACCACCTGTGTATTATGATGAGGATGATGGCAATCACAATATGCGCATATTGCTTGCTATATGTGCTGTCGTCCTTTTACTGATAGGTGGATTTTTAGGATGGAAATATTTGTATAAAGGGAAATTCTTTAAGAAAAAGACGGAGTTGGTAAGCGATAGCATTAATGCTGATAGTGCCAAAACCTGGGAGCAAGTAACCTTTGAAGGTGTGATGTATGATGAAGATGGACACGATTGCAATATGCAGGTGACGTATGAAACTGATGGAACCAATGTTCGCAATTGTGTTTATAAGAATGTGGACTTGGGCGGTAAGATAAAAATGGATTTAGTTGTCACTGACGATACTTATTCTTTTTCAGGAAAAGATGGCAAACAGAAATTCGCTTTCAACGTAAATAAAGATAATCTTATCGGACCAGGACAAGATGGTAGAAAAGGTCTCCTTGTGATGATGCATAAAGAAGGAGAAGCTCCGCAACCAAAGCCAAATCCTGTAGAAATGTCTCTTTGGTCGTGTGGGCCCAATTTCCCTGGAGAAATAGATGTAAAAGGACAGATTGGATGCTATAAAAATACAGAAAACAATGACAAGTATATATTGCGTGTTGTTTCTTATGATAAACATTCCGGGAAATGTGTCTTAGAGGCATATTTGCGTGGTCAAACGATAGGAAAATTTGTTGGAGATTATGGTATGGATAGTTCTATAGATGAAGAAGGTTACGAGCAATATTCTGCATGGTATAATGGAAAATTTCATTATACAAATGGAAAACAAAAGGATTTCTCATTTTGGGTAGATTAAGCTGCTATACATATAATATAGTGTGAAATGATTTTGACCGAAAAAAACTTGGTCGGAAATGACCGGTTGATTTTGTCTTATTCTAAGGATATAAATTATTATTATAATAAATTATGAGTATTGTAAGAAATTTAATTAATGTGAGGCTTGTTTTTTTCAGATGCCTTTTATTGATGGTGGTAATGATTATTGTCACAAGTAACATCTTTGGTAAAGTTAGGGTAGAAACCATTAATGGTTTGCGGTATCGATTAAATTCGACGACCAAGACAGCTACTGTTATATCATTTAATGGTAGGTTGAATAAAGATTCCCTTAATGTGCCTAGGAAAGTGAAAGCGAGCGATCATTGCTTATATTTAGTTACATCTTTAGGAAATAGTTGCTTTTCTGGTTGCACCTCCTTAACATTTATCACAATCCCTTCATCAGTGACATCTTTAGGATATGAGTGTTTCGAGCGTTGTACTTCCTTAGCTGATATCACAATCCCATCATCAGTTACATCTTTGGGAAATCATTGTTTCTATAATTGTTCTTCTTTACCGAATATCATAATCCCATCATCAGTTACATCTTTTGGAAATGGTTGTTTTTCTGGTTGTTCTTCCTTAAGAAGCGTCACAATCCCTTCTTCAGTTACATCTTTGGGAAATGGTTGTTTTTCTTGTTGTTCTTCCTTAGCAAGCGTCACAATCCCTTCTTCAGTTACATCTTTGGGAGATGGTTGTTTTTCTGGTTGTTCTTCCTTAGCAAATATCACAATCCCTTCTTCAGTTACATCTTTAGGAAATAGTTGTTTTTCTGGTTGCACCTCCTTAGCAAATATCACAATCCCTTCTTCAGTTACATCTTTGGGAAATGGTTGTTTTTCTGGTTGCACCTCCTTAACAAATATCACAATCCCGTCATCAGTTGCTGAATTGTATGGCGCTTTTTCTGATTGCACCTCCTTAACAAATATCACAATCCCTTCTTCAGTTACATCTTTGGGAGATTTTTGTTTTGATGGTTGTTCTTCCTTAGCAAGCGTCACAATCCCTTTTTCAGTTACATCTTTGGGATATGGTTGTTTTTCTGGTTGTTCTTCCTTAGCAAACATCACAATTCCGTCATCTGTGTTAGGATTGAGTGAATATTGTTTTTCTGGTTGTTCTTCCTTAGTAAGCTTCATCGTCCCATCATCAGTGGAATTTTTGGGTTGTGGATGTTTTTCTGGTTGTTCTTCCTTAATAAGTATTACTGTTCCGTCAGATGTTTCAATTGATACTTCTAGAGGAGTAGAAACTATTTTTGAAGATTGCAAAAAGTTGGAGAAAGTAATATTTAAGGGAGAACTTTCATCAGATTCTGATACGAATTTTTGGGGTCTATCAAAAACTTGTAATATTTTCGTTCCTGAAGAATATCTACAAGAATATAAGAATGCATTTAAGGGCTATCCTAATATATATCCCTCAAGAGAATAAGCGAAGAGAAGATAGTTAGTAAATCTATTACACCCTAATAATAAAAAGTGGAAATGGAAGAAATGGTTGGAATGCCTTTCTTGCATTTCCATTTTTATTTCGTACCTTTGTCCTCGATGATTAGAAAAACTCATATAGCTCACGCCGTATAAACTATTGGACTTCTTATGAAATTAAAATAAAAAATAGTTTTAAAAAAGTTTGGTAGTGTGGATATTTTTCTATATTTTTGCGGTATGTTAAAATAAAATTGAAAATATGACATAAACAAATAAAGACATATAGGGAAATGAAGCGTTAGCTTTTTGTTCTTGCTTCCTGAAAATCGCCAAATTTAAAAGAAGCCACAAAGAGTAAAGGTTTGACGCTCACGCCGCGCAATACGGCGTGGGCTTTTACTCGTATTATGTGGCTAATGGTGTTTGGCGATACCTCAGGAGGCGTAGACGAAGTAAATGGTCCACGCCATTTTTCTGTCTATACTTTTCGAACTTTAGGACCTATAGAGTAAAAGTACAATTCTGTGATTACCTATATATTTGTTATGAGAACGAAATGTCAATATTGCAACACTACACTTCAATTCGATGAACGGAAATATGTAAGAAACAACTGGGTTGAATATACATGTCCTATTTGTGGAAATCAGGTTAGATTTCAGTATTTTGGGGCTGATCAACAATTTTGTGCGGCAAATTTTGGTGGCTCTGTACCACAGCCTGCTAACACAAATTTTCAAAGTCAACCCATGCCAGCCTCTCATCAGAATTTTGCTCCTCCCGTATATGAAGAAGAGCAAAGACATCGTTCGCCACTTATTTGGCTTATCCCTGTATTCGTATTGTTGTTTTGTGCTGTTATAGGCGGGTATTTTTACTACTATAAGGTTTATCTTCCTGATAAAATTGACCGTGAGGCGCCTCGTTTTTACACAATTTCAAATATGACAAACCTTCGTTCTTCAAAGTCGTCGGGGGCAGAATACAATAAGATAGGATCACTGCCTTTCGGTAGCGAATTGATAACATACAGTCATGATTCAGATTGGAGTGATGTGAAGGATGCAACAGGTAAGCGTGGATTCATAGCTTCAAACTATATTGTAGATAAATCAGATTTCAATCGACTCAACAGTATTTTTGGTGATGCATCATCGCGAGAAATCATCCAGAAGGTCAAATGCCGTAGAGCTCTACTGAATTATTTTAAAGAACACAATTTTATAGGAAACAGTTCGCAGTGTGAATTAGATTCTATCAAACCAAAGGTTGTTCCTAATTCAGATAATCAGTGGCAAGTGTTTACCCGAGCCAAAGGAGTGAAACCTAACAGTGTATGGTTTGGACGTGCAACAGATAGCAATTCTAAATATACAGACTTTGCCGTCATTATCACGAATGTGAAAACAGATGATCGCCGTTTCCTTCTGTTCAGTTTTGATGAAGCAGAAAACCCTACATTGGTATATGAGGAGAAAACAACAGCAAAATACATTGAAGATGTATATAGTTATGATGGTTCTGATATTATGGTAGAATATTATTATGCAATATAAATCTAAATCGAATAAAGCCAGGAACTTTGGATTGTTTTTGTTGTACACAATCACACTCCTTGTACCTATCGGAGGCTTGGCAGGCTTATACTGTTATTACCAGAAGCAACTGGATGATATTCCGCAAGCACGTATCATCGTCGTCTCGAAACAGGATATGAGATTGCGTGTATATGATTTCAAAGGTACAAAACTGATGGATTATGGTATTGCTTGCGGCCGAAATATGGGACAGAAGCACAAAATAGGAGATTTGAAGACACCGGAAGGAATGTTTTTCGTGCAGACTATTGAAGATGCTTCTGATCGAACACATGATTTCGGGGATGGTAGAGGAGAAATACAGGGAGCCTATGGACCCTACTTTATCCGTTTGGATACTCCGGGAAGCAAAGGCATTGGGATTCATGGAACGCATGATCCTCTGTCTATCGGTACACGAGCTACAGAGGGTTGTATTCGCTTGAATAATAACGATCTTGCCGAACTTGTCAGTATCGTAAAACCTGGAATGATGGTACTTATTACCCCTTCATTTCAAGATTATGAACAGGAACAAAGATATATTGGAAATAGACGCGATAGCGTGACAAATCAATAACCCAAATACGTTAAGAGAAATGGAATATTCAATCATAGCTAATTCTGGTATTCAATTATTTACCTTTCCTCTTGAAATAGATCTCAAGCAGAATTTTAAGAGATGGTTTCATGAGTGGTATGATAAAGAAGAAGGTATTCACAAACTTGATCTTGTCGAGTGTGTGCACACTGATGATGGTGATACTTTCTATTACAACAAGAAGGAACTTATCGATAAGGGCTATCTTACCGCTTTTGAGACCCGGCATCAAGTAAATCCTGATGAGGTTCGTGAAGACGGTCTGGTTCATCCGTTAGCTGCTAATGCTGAAGGAGATGATTATTTGTTGGATGAAATCTTTTCTATGTCATTCGATGATAGTCAAAACAAATTGTCCTTTTATGAAAATAAGTGGATTCCATTACCTTATTTCCGTCGTCGTGTACCAGCACTTCAGTTTGATTTTGGTGCATTCAACTGGGCTCGTGTTAAATTTGTTCCAAAGGATGAAAAAGATGGCAAGCGATACTATCATGTGTTGCTTGCACTTGACACACGTACAAATTATCAGGCATCTACCTTGCAGGAGACTCCCGTCTTTCCTGATAATTTTCAGAATGAACTTACCTTTCAATTGTGCTCTGACGAGATGTTGTTGATGGACTATTGCTCAGAAGGAACAGAAGAATGCAGTTATGTCAATGAGTACTTGCGTAGATTAGTTCATCCCGAAGCTCGTTCTGTTTCTAAGATTAAAGGTGAGAAGCATAAAATGTCATATATCGCCACTTACTTCCTGCTGATGAACTATCTTTCACTAAAAGACCTGATGCCAGTATTAAAACTGTATAAGGACGAAAGTGTAGTGGTGAAGAATGTGGATATGTTTATCGATATAGGTAATTCCCGTACAACAGCATTGCTTGTTGAAGATCCTCAAAATGGTGATTTTACAAAGGTTCCACTATTAAGTTTAACAGATCTGACAGATAGCATTACCGAAAAGACTGATGGGCCACAAGTTCGTCGTAATACTGAGCCTTTTGATATGCGCTTGGTGTTCAGAAAAGCTGATTTTGGAAACTTTGGTCCACGTGACAGTCATCAGTTTGTTTATCCAAGTTTGGTTCGCTTAGGGAAGGAAGCAGAGAATCTCATTCATGTTGCCTCAGAAGAGCAATCTTCTCAGAACTTATATACTTATTCAAGTCCAAAACGTTATCTGTGGGACAAGGAAAGTGTAAAAGAAGAATGGCAGTTCTTGGTGCTCGATGGAGAGGAAAAGAGTCACATTTTGGAACTTAAGGGTATTACAAATCAACTGAATAGCAATGGTACTGTGGACAAAGAAGGGTATGGAGGGAGTAAGCATACTTACTCTCGCTGTTCACTTATGACTTTTGCTTTTTTGGAAATTTTCTCTCAGGCACGTATGCAGATCAATAGTGAAGACTATCGTAAGTTTCATGGTGATGTAAATACACCACGACGTATCAAACGAGTAGTAGTCACTTGTCCGACAACTATGTCTGAATGTGAGAGAAAATCTCTGGTTCGTTGCGCTAAAGATGCTGTTACTCTACTTACAAACTTCGAGAAAAAATCCATGACAGACCTCTTGCCGAGCAAGAAGTTTGATATAGAGATTGTTCCGTCTTATCCAAATGATGGAAGTGGAGTTTGGTATTATGATGAAGCCACCTGTTCACAAATGGTTTATCTGTATGGAGAAATCGCTCATAAATTCAAAGGGCGATTAGCAGAATTTTTTGAACTCTATGGTAAAAAGAATGAGCGAGGTTCGTACACATTTACATTAGGTTCTCTCGATATCGGTGCAGGTACGTCAGACTTGATGATTAATGAATATAGCAAGGGCGATCAAAATGAATCTACCGTCTGTCCGAAACCTCTTTACTATGACAGCTACTATTATGCAGGCGACGATATGCTTCAGGAACTTATCCGCGAGATTTTTCTTACGGATAAGGATTCTGCGCTTGTTGCGCGCCTGGAACAAACGGCTGAAGGAATACAGAAAATAAAAGATTTTTTTGGACACAACTATAATGGGCAGTCTATATCTCAGCGCATCTTGCGTAAGAACTTTAATATCCAAGTTCTCATACCTTTGGCATGCTATTATCTGGAATTGTTGAAGAATCAAAATCACGATTGTGTAGTACATTTTGATGACGTTTTCAAAGATAGTTTGCCTAACCATCTCGTTATGAGTGGTTTCTATGATTTCTTCGGTTTTGAATTTAATGAGTTGGAATGGCATTATTCCTGTGAGAATGTATATCGTATTGTTGCCAAATCTTTCGATTCCTTAGTAAAGAAGATTTCGGCGATTATGTACACTTACCATTGCGATATTATCGTTCTCTCTGGTCGCCCAGCAACATTGCCTCCTTTACGTGATCTTTTTATAAAGTATTATGCAGTGGCACCCAATCGCCTTGTTCAACTCTCCAGTTATTACATAGGCGATTGGTATCCGTTTGGAAATAATACGGGTTATATCAGAAATCCCAAGACGGTAGTTGCTGTTGGAGCCATGATAGGTTTTTATTCATCAGACCTCATACAGTTCTCTAATTTTAGGCTTGACAAGCAGGCATTGAGTAATTTGAAATCAACCATCAACTATGTTGAGACGCCAGAATCCATGTTGCTCAATACGCATTACTGTCTTACTCCAACCACGAATCGTGGCGAGATTACCGTCAAGCAATTGCCTGTTTCGCTCAAGATCAGACAAGAAAATTTTGACAGCTATATGAGTCGTCCGCTTTATGTTGTGGACTATGATTTTATAAGAATTTGTAAACGTATCAGGCATCAGATGGAAAATATTAATCCAAATATGCCAGAGGAGGCACTTATCAATCTGACAAATGAGGAAATCAATCGGTTGAAGCGCCTTCTTCCTTACCGAATTGTTCTTTCACGTGAAAGTGATAATAAAGAAGATATTAAAATAGAACAGATATTGGATAATTCCGGTAATGAGATTAATTTACATAACATTCGTATTAATATCCAAAGTCTTGGAACATCTGAATGTTATTGGCTGGATTCTGGTATTTTTGACTTTTAAACATTATCATTATGCAAAAAGAGATTACAATACAAGATATAGATCATTTGCTTCATGTCATCGGGGACTCTATAAAATGGGCCTCTGAGCATGAAGAACGTGCCTTCCCTTTGTCTGCGTTCAGAGAATATCGTAGAAACTTGAAGAAAATTCGTTTTGCACTTGAGGAAAATTGTTCTGCTGCAGCTTATGGAGAGAGTCAGAATGGAAAGTCATACCTTATAAGTAGCCTTCTTTCAGATCAAGGTGAGGAACTGGTAATTAAAGGAGGAAGAAATGGTAAAATATATAGTTTTATAGATGATATTAACCCAAGTGGTGGCAATACATCTAAGAAGGAATCTACAGGTATCATTACACGCTTTACGATTTGTCCAGATATGGCTCCTGCAGCTGAAGACAAGGTTAAGGTAAGACTGCTCAGTATTGCAGATATTGTAAAACTGCTTGCTGATACTTATTATAAAGATGTGAAAATCAATGCTGACACTTTGTTGCTGGCTGATGATATTAACTGTAAATTAGAGACATTTCTTCCGCAAATCATTGATAAAAATGTCCAACAAAGTTATATAGATGAAGATGATATATTTACCATTCAGCAGTATCTTAATGCTTCTTTGGGTGGTAGTGCTTCTCATGTGTATAGTTCCAAGTTCTGTGTGCTTGTATCTCAAAAGATTCAGCATATTGCCCCAGAACAATGGGGAAAAGTATTTAGTCTGCTGTGGAATGAAAACGATTATATCACTTCGCTTTTTGAAAGGTTGGTTGCAGAATATCGTAAACTGCATTTCAATTCTGTAGTCTATGTTCCTTTTGATGCTATTCTTAGACAGAAAGGTACCATTCTTGACATTTCATGGCTCGATAATCTGTTTAATGATAATGCGGCAGATAATAATCCAAACTATGAGTTACTCTGTGATATCTATGATAGCCAGAACAACTTGTTGGTTCATGGATTTCCAAAAACATCGTTTACGGCTCTTATATCAGAACTTACGTTGGTCTTACCTCCGTCAGCAGCTGATAAACGTGCTTTCCTTCGTGACTTTGACCTTCTCGACTTTCCTGGAGCCCGTCATCGAATGAAGTTGCCGGAAAATAGTATTCAAACAGAGTTACCGATGATGCTTCGCAGAGGAAAGGTGTCTTATTTGTTCGATAAGTATTCTGATTCATGGCGAATCAATGCAATACTTTTCTGTAAGAATATGGACAAACCTGAGAGTGAATTGGGTGAGGTTCTCAACAGTTGGATTAGCAACAATATTGGTGCAACTCCAGAAAAGCGAGCAAAATATATTAGCAGCACTAATTTTACTTCTCCTTTCTTTATCATATCTACGTTTTTCAATTGCGACTTACAACGTACAAAGGAGACTCCTCTGTTCATAAAGACTGTGCCTTTAGAGGAACGTTGGAAGACTCGTTTTGAAAATCATTTATGTGATGAGGTAATTAAGCCAAGTGTCTATTCATGGTTTGAGCATTGGGTTCCACAAAGTGCCGGTTTTACTTCAGAGGCATTTCAGAATATCTATATGCTTCGTGATTACTTCTGGTCGTCAAATCAGCAGATATTTGCTGGCTATCAGGCAGGTGTTAGTGGAGAGAACCGTGTTGTTGAACATCCTGAATTTCCAGAATTCTTGGAGGCTCTCCGTAACTCATTTGTGTCTTTCCCATTTGTGAAGAAACATTTCGCTCATCCGGATCAGGCTTGGGAGGATGCGGCAACAATCAATCATGATGGTTCGCAGGCTATCATTTCTTCTCTGGAGAAGATTGCTACTGTTATCGATGATGCGCGCAAACAGAAATACCATGATGAGGTAAAGAGTATGCGTGATGAAATGCTTACTGCACTTCAGCACTTCTATATCTCAGGAGAAGAGAATGATAAGCGTGAGGAGATTAGACGTACTGCTGGCGAAATGAAGTTTGGACTCGATATGCTTTCGCCATCTTCTTTCGGAATGCTGATCAATAATTTTATGGTTTCTTCGCACGATCTTCGCTATCTGGCTACAGATATTGTGCTTCATAAAAAGGAATTACCACAGGATTTTACGCTGATTAATGTCCTGAGACTTAATGCAGGTATTAATCCGAATGATGGTAAGGAAGTTAATCTTAAGAAACTTTGCGACTATTATCATACTAATGAGCAGATGCTTCGTGATGGATTAAAAATGCAAAATATCAATCTTGAAGATGTGATTTGCGGACAGAACAACACGATGACTACTGATGCGGATATTCTGGCCAAAAATATTTCTGAGTACTGGGCTGATTATATAGAGTCTGCTGCACATAAACTGAATAAGCAGTTGATTCATTCGGACAGAATAGCATTTATGTATAATGTGCTTTTCAAGAAGTTTAATATCAGACAGATGATTGCAAACAAAATTCAGGACTATGCAAATACTATTGAAGATAGAGATGTGCTGTCAAATATCATTGCAGATTCTATTAGTCTGATGCTTAATGATTTTGTAACTTCAGTGGGGCGTAAGTTTATGACAGATGAGGATATTTTACATGTTAAGACTATTGCTGAAGATATGCATGTTCAGGTTGATATTCAAGAAGACAGTCAGGTAGAACAACCTAACTTACGTGATACGATGGAGGCTTTTGAACAGTCTGTAGAGACACTTCGCTTCCAAGTTTTCGATGAACATTGTCGTAACATGCTTCGTCGTTTACCATTGTGGGATAATTTCAAACGCTGGGAGAATCTGCTTGTTATTGGTCTCATGTTTACAAGTGATGTTACTGAGATAGATGAGCAGGCTAATGAGCAGATGAGAAATATAATAGAAGAATGTCGAATGGTATTAAATAATCAGATATGACGATATTTATAGATAAAAAAGCTCTGTGCTCCACACTTTTAAAAGATTTCTGTGAAATACAGGGCATTGGTAATGATCCGATGTATATGCGTCCTGGTAGCGTTCAGAGCATAGTAGGACGATATATTCCTAAAGATATGCAGGATTTTCTGGCTGTTCCAGAATATTCTGCAGAGGATGATGCTATCGTTTGGTTTGCTCCTAATTGGACAGATACTCCACGGCGCATCAATGACCTTTATGGGGAAGAAAAGGAAAAATACGATAGAATATACCGCGATACGTTAAACGTTTATAATGATGTGAAGCGCAAACTCCATGGTGAGTCTCTTGGCATACTGGATTCTGCACTTAAGTTTGTCAATGAGAATTTCTTGTTCTGCTATGATAATAAAGTAGTGCTGGTGGCATGGGGAATGAATCTTCGTGATAGTGTATATGATGCCAAAGGTAGTATTGTCTTCAACTTCTCGCAAACAAAGGGTTATACTATTATTTTTGATCCGGGTGAAGGTGCGGAGCTGGCTAATCCTAATGACCGTGTTATAAGAAGAAAAGAGAAAGCGGAGTTGGTAACAGCTGATGTGCCTCGTCTTATATGCAAACCTGGTTTTCATTTTATAGATTGGAAACCACAGGTACAGGGTACTATAGTTACGTCTGATATGGTATTTCATGCGCAATATCAAAAAGATTCTAAAACTTCCTCTGTAGCCGAAGAGCCGGTTGTTAGTAATGTTCAGGACCTTTCTGTTATGCATACCATACGTTTTGTAACGGATGGTAGTTGCCAACTTGACGGAATGGAACAGTTGCAGGTTGAAGATGGATATGAACTCACAGAGAATGATTTTCCTAAAATGATTCCTCTGGAAGGTTTTAGTAACCCATATTGGGATCCTGCATATTTAGGTTCTGTTCATTCTGATTTGGTCTTTAAAGCCAAGGCTTCACGGAACAATTATACAGTGACCTTCCTGCCGGGAAAATATGGAGAGTTGAAAGGAATTTCTACATTTACGGTTCCGTATGGCTCCCGTATAACACAAGTGCAGATTCCGCAAGTAGTTCCTTTCAGTGGTTATACTTTTGCTGGTTGGAACATTACTCCATTGGATTATAGTGTGGCCAATAATTGTTCTTTTCAGGCACAATACAGGAGTATTCCATGGTTGACACGGCTTTGGATGTGGTTCACGAGTTTCGGATGCCTGAAATGGTTGCTTCTTTTGCTGGCATTGCTGCTCCTGTTAGGACTGTTCAGTTGGCTATTCCCTGGTTGTAACGAATATAGGTGGAATCGTTATTATCATGATGTAGTAGTTACTGATGGAAATCAATATCATGTTGGAGAATCTACTGGTAAGATACACTATCTGCGTTCTGGAGAAGGACAGGATGTTGATTATATCTTCCCTCAAGATACAATACTTGAGCACTCCGAAATTAGTGATGAGGTACTGGAACATGGTGGAAATATCAATGCTTTCTTGCGTTTCTCAATCATTTGGAATCAGCAAGGTGAGGATATGGTAGATCTGGACGCACATGCAATTCAGCCTGATAATGAAGAAATTTATTATTGTACACACATGAATAATCCGACATCAATGTCTGGTGTATTAGATGTTGATGACATCCGTCCGCAAGGTACTGGTGTAGAAAATATCATTTGGACAGATCCGGAAAAGATGTCTGATGGTACATACACACTTTTTATCAGGAATTATGATGGCGGTAGAAATCATGGGGCCAAAGCTGAGGTGGCTTTTAATGGTAAGACATGGCACTACACGATTGATCAGCCTATCAGAAGAGAAGAAGATATTCCAATAGCACAAATTAAAATATCTAACAATAATCAAAATTTTTCTATCCGACACTCTAAATATTTAGATAGGACAGAATAGTAATAAGGAAAAATAATTATGCCAAAGAAATCAGCTATATTGAATAATGTAACAGAATATTCTCCAGAAGATTTAGCAAGTTATATCCAGCAGGGTATTGTGACGTTTGAAGAACTCCGAAACAATACCGAAGGAGAGTTTACTGCTAAGATGCAACTTGATGTGGAGAAGTTACTTGCAGGGAATGAAGACGGAGACTTTCAGACAGTAATGGAGTCAAACTCTATAGCAGACTTGCAGGATTTTCTTAATAAGTATCCAATGGGAACTGCTGCGCATTTGGATGCTGTCCGTCAGCGTAAGCACGAACTGGAGGCAACACTGGCTGCAGAGCCTGTAATGCAGGTAGATGATATTGAGGAAGAAGAGTGGCAGGAAATCAAGGATTCCTGTGATGTACAACTTTTAGAATCTTTCAAGGAAAAATATCCTAAAACTTCTCATCTTTTTGAAATTAACAGACTCATTACTGAAGAGAAAAACAAGGAGCGTAATCGTGAAAAATCTCCTGTTGTTCTCAAGACTATGATTAATAATGCAAATAGTGTAGAAGAGGTCTGCAAAATCATTCAGGAGTTACTTGAAAACGAAATGATTTCAGTTAGTACCCTCCTTGAGGTGATAGAGCAAGACCATAATCTATTATCTTCTTCGGTTTGCAATGATATCATTTCAAAAGGTATTCTCAATCGGAATGACTTGAGTAAGTGTGGCGTTTCCGATGAGTTTATCAACAAGATGTTGGTCAATACAGGTATTCAAAACTTTGAGCCTGCACGCCCTTTGCAGACAATCAAAGAACCCTGTACAGAGGTGTATTTCTGGGGGATTCCTTCTTCTGGAAAAACATGTGCGTTGGGTGCTATACTCAGTGCTGCAAAGAATGGATTGGTTGCTCGTAGCATGATTCCTGATAATAACTGTCAGGGATTTGGCTATATGAACAGACTTTCTTCTATTTTCTTTCCAGGACGTGTCTGTCGCCTTCCTGGTGGAACTCCAGTGACTTCTACCTATGAAATGCGTTTTGAACTTGAAGACCAAGAACACCAGATCCATCATGTAGCATGTATTGATATGGCGGGAGAATTGTTTACTTGTATGTTCATGCAAGATGCAGGAGAACAACTACGTGACGATCAGCAACAAGCGTTGGAAACTTTGCATAATATTCTGCTCAGCAATAGATCGAATAATAATAAAATTCATTTCTTTGTTGTTGAATATGGTGCAGAAAAACGTCTCTTCAATGGTCTTCCGCAGGCAGAGTACCTCAATTCGGCAGCTGCTCACCTTAATAATATGGGACTCTTTGATAGTAATACAGATGCTATCTATGTCCTTATATCCAAGGTGGATAATGCTTCCTATAAAGGATCGCTGGATGATCATTTGTTGAAATATATGACAAAGAATTATTTGGGCTTTTATAATAATCTTCTTCGTATCTGCAAAGAGCATAATATCAATAACGGGCGTGTCAACATTGTTCCTTTTTCTATAGGAGAAGTATGCTTCAAAGATTACTGTCTGTTTGACGCAACCTCTGCGGCTAAAGTTGTGGATTTGTTTATACGTTATTCTTATTATGAGGAAAAGAGTTGGTTACAAAAATTGATAAACATGTTTAAAAGTTAAGAGATATGAGCAAAATAGAATTATTAATACAAAAAGCCCATGGTGGCTTGACTGATGTGTTCGTGACAAATAAGGGAGCATGGTATGGAAAGACATACGATATGCGAAACTATATTTCTCACTTGCATCTCAGCAGACTTTTCTATGTCTTGAATTATCATGCGACTGGAATTTATTTTTCAATAGTCAAACCATTGAATGTGGGAAGAACTGGCGATTACATGGCAGCTTGGATTTATATTCCAAATTCCATAACTGTTGCTTCAGAGGATTTATTGAAATTGGTTTCACTTGTACAGGAAAAAATTGTAAGTGGAGTAGAGCAATATGATAATCTTAGACCGCTTTTGGACAGCTCTTATCCTGATTTGCAGTATATTGACTGTATGCCAGTTCGTCAGACCGAAGCTCTTGCCTATAGAATGTATGGTCAGAATACTGATTTTGTCTATTTAGGAAACCTCTTGGCGCAAGGATTAGATCAGTCTTATTATAAGAAATATAAGGCTGTATTCTTTTTGGATATTCCTGCTCGTAATGAAGTACCACCATCTGTTTTACAGCAGATGTATGATTTGTCGAGAAATGGCTTTGAACAGCCTGCTTATCTGTTCCCTCCTCAAACTTTGCCAGTAGCTGGTATGGAACTTTTCGTCAATCAAGTTCCTTTTCGTGATAAGCCTTTGAAGACCATATTAGGTTCAAAGTTAAATATACTTCTTCATAGGACGGGTTACAAAGACGTGGTTTTATCGGTAAATATCTGTAAACCTCGTCAGTCTTTTTTGCTTCAAAATGAAATACTTTGGGAAAAGGAAATCAATGCCCAAATGTTTCACGTAATGTTCAAGGGGCGTCTTGCTATGCAATACCAACTTTTTGTGAATGGTAATCTTGTGTCGAGTGATCACTCAATAAGTATTCGTGAACAAGAGGCAAGGAATGCACGAGTGGAGGTGATGAAACCTGGATGTGCTAACTATCAGGGATACTTGAATCTCACTCAGCCGCTTACTCATACAATTGTACTACAGGAACTTCCTATTAGGAATGCTTCGCATACATCTAAGTCAAATAGCTCAGTGTTTGCAAGCAAGAAATTCTTGTTAGGAATGATTGTATATACTGTGGTAGTTTTCTTTGCAGGTATCTGTTTGGGAGATTTGATCAATAAAAACGATATTCAAGAAAATCCAGAAATGGCAACTCCTATTGAGAATGAAGTATCTCCAGAGTCTGAAAATAATTTTGATTCTGAATCTTCAGAATCTTCAGAATTGGAATCTGAAGGCAAGCGAAATACAGATCGTAAGGCTTCCCGAAAGCAACAGACAGATCAACCAGAGAAACAAAAAGACAAGGCGAAGTCACAGGGAAAAGAAACTGAAGAACCTAAAGAAAAAGCAGGTGCAGAGGCTGCCGCTTCGGGTAAATCTGTTTCTCAATCCGCAGACAAGCATGCTTCTCCGACTAATAGAAATAAGGATAATGAATCTGCAAATGTATCCACACATAGTTCTGAGGATAGTCCGAAAAGTAATAAAGAAAAATAACTATAAATTATCGTATTATGAGATTTGAGTATATTTGCCATCATTGCAATAATCGTTTTACAACGGTTTTAAATGCGACTAAAGAACGTGTTGCCTGTCCATATTGCCAACAGATAATGACCGCTTCAAATATTAATGTTGTGGTTGATGATAGTGTAAATCAGGTGAGAAATCAGCAACCTGTCATTAATCAACCACAACAGGCTCGGGTTCAAGCTCGCCCTGTTCAGGGGCGTCCAGTCCAAGCTCGTCCAGTTCAAGCTCGTCCAGTTCAGGCTCGTCCAATTCAAGCTCGTCCAGTTCAAGCTCAGCCAGTTCAAGCTCAGCCAATTCAAGCTCAGCCAGTTCAAGTTCAACCTGTTCAGGCTGAGGCTCTGGATCCTATAGTTCTGGCACCTCATGCAGAACCTGCTGCAATGGTGAACGATATGGATAAGCCTGATGAGTCGAATGTAGAACCGTCTAATATAGACGGGGCTAAGCCAGAGAACTCTGCTGAAGAAGTCTCAAATTCAGAATCTGAGAAAGCTTCATTACAGGAGAGTTTTAACAAGGCTCTTTTAGAAAGTGTCGAAGAGGACAAAGAAGATGACGAGAATGTAGAGATTGCCGATGAACTGAAGGAGGCTATGAATGACACTTACGAAGGTGTTTCGAAAAAGAAGTTTAATCCAGTATTGATGATAGTATTGGTGGTAGCCGCTGTGCTGTTTACTGGAATCTATTTCTTATTTATAAAAAAGGATAAGCAGACAGAGAAAACAGAGATGCTTGTTAAAAATGAAAAAGCAGCAGTACAAGCACTCAAAGATTATGCAAATAATTATCCTGATATGAAGATTACTCAGTATTTTATGCTCGATTTGGATCAGGATGGACAGAGAGAGGTTATTGCAAACAATGACAAAAACCTGATTGTCTTTGGTGCTGAGGAAGGAACTGCGTATTTGATTCATAAAAAGCCAGTTTTTGAGTGGGTATATCTTCGTGGAAAAGGGGTTTTTGTGGTAAATTCTGATGAGGCTCAGACTGAAGGAAGTGCTGTATGGCTTATTAAAAAACAGAAAAAACTTGTAGAGGATGCTCATCAGGAGAATTATCATTTTGTCGATGGTAATTATATCAAGACTTTGGATGGTAAAGAAACGAAGGTTTCTGAAGATGATTATTATGGTTTTGTCAATACGATTATTAAAAACTATACCAAACTAACTCCTGTAAAATTGTAAGCTATGAGAAAGATATGTTTGTTTATTTTGCTCCAAGTCTATATTGTTATGGGGTGGGCGCAAGAGACATATACTCTTGCGCCTCATCGCGAGTATATTGATAAGGTAATTGATGATGCAATAACATATGCCAATCAAATAAAGATCGAGGATAGCGAACTAAGTCCATTGATGAGGTTTGCAAAAAAGAATATTGCAAGTGATGTTAAGTTTGCTAATTTTGATGGGTCTGACTCTTTTGTAGGGTTGTGCCATCCGAATAAGACATGGCGTATTGAAAATCGTAATTATCGTCTTCCTACACAAGATGAAATGATTTATATAGCTCCATTCTTTACTTCGCTAAAGGATATGCCCCTTTTTACGAAATCAGGAAAATTGTATAATAATGTGGAGACTCTGAGTTTAGAAAAAGCGGGAAAGACTACGGTTTACTCAGACTATATAAGTAAGGAAAATGTGATTTATGGATTGCGCTTTAAGAAAAGAGCAGATAACGAACCGACAGATAATCCATATCGAACGGCTTATCGTTATACTTTGGCTGGCGGTTCGCTCATTATTGGTGTCAAACATTTAGGTTCGTCAGTTGGTGTAAAAAAAGTAAAGGATATTGCTGATCCTAAATGGTGGGCTGCACAAAATAATATTCAACTTTTAAATTTTCCAATGAAGGGAGAAGGTGTTGCCTATTGTTCAAGCGATCCTGTCCTTCTTCTGATAAACAAAGAGAGTGTACGTATGTCCACTGAAAGTAATACGAGTAACTATCTGACAAGACCTTATATTGATATTGACAAGACGTATGAAACAAACAGGACAGTTATGCACTATAATATTTCTGGCACAAATATCAAGGTGAATAAGACAATGGATCCAACACTTGTTGAACATTTCGGAAAGGAACTGCCAACTGCAGATGTTTATGTGCGTTCTAATCCTTCTTCTTCCTATTTAGCATATAAGGATGGTAAGTTCCCTTATGGTGAAATTGTATCTCAACCTATGGGTGGAGGTGCATTTAATTATCATATCACGTTAAAAAAGAATTTTAGTGATGAATTGAGGATTATGGAGTTTAATATTAAAAATGCAACTGATATTCCCGAACTTGAGGGTAAGTTCACTATGACTCAGATGCCAATTGAAATCAATCATGTTCCTGACTCAATTCCTGCAGACTATCTCGCTAATAATTATCTCACTCAAAGTGGCTCAATGGGAAGTAATTCAAATTCTGAGATGGGATCTTTCTGCTGGGATTCTGCTAAATCTTATGCAAACTTCTCTGTTGAGGATGAAGAAAGAATGAAACAGGTGTTGTCTTTTGATGATTTAGACAACGTCCCATTGAAATACTATCATTTGCCTTCTCTGAATAATCTGAGTTGTATCTTGCCTTCTCACACGAAGTCTTTCACTGAGAAATATGACTTAGAGGAGATTGATTCTATGGCTTATGGCATCTATGATCAGGACCCTAATGTCGTAAGCTCTTCTTATTATTCAAAAGGGGATGGCATTATCTATGCGATTCGCCCAATTAAAAGTTGGTCAAGTGCTGCGTTTCGTTATCAGTACAAACCCAATGAGGGTCTTGTTGTAGATATGGTTCCATTGGGTTCTGCAGCATTTAAAGTGAAGAGCGCACAGGAAATTAGTGATGGAGAGATATTTTCAAGATCTGATGTGCGTACTCGCATATTTCGCTCTAATGAAAAACAGTCAAGTGGAGGAATATGGACAAGTACAGAATCTCCTTATGACCCAGATGAAGCTATGGCTTATGAATACAACAAGAATGGAATATATTTGAGATCAGAATCTAAAAGTAAGATATTGCCAGTCATACCTTTTCTTGGTGAAGAGAAAACTACAGAGGAAGAGTCTGATGAAGAATCTGATGAGCCTGTAACTCGTAAACCAAAACGTGTACGACGTGTGCCTCGAAAAACTCGAACAAGTCGTCCCGCTGCACCTGTGAATAAATCGGCTAAATCTCCATCTAAGGGAAATAATCATATCATAGTTGTAGATAAAACAAAATAATTTAAATAATGAATCAAATAGAATTTGATGTGAGTTGTCCATATTGTGGTATGGTTTTCAGGGTATCTTCTGTTCCCTGCACTCAGGTTGAATGTGAATGCCCTCATTGTCATCAGACTGTTGTTCTTGATGCTCCAGAGACAGGGGATGATGTTCTCAATACTGAGGACTTTGAGCCTGAATCTTCGTATGTAGTTCCACAAGTTCCTGTTCAGCAGAGCTATGTACCATCATCAAACTCAATGCCGCAGGATTATTATGCACCACCTCAATATTTAGAGGAACCGCGACGTAGGTCATATTTTCCTTTTATCATAGGAATTATAGCCCTTGGTATGCTCTTGGGAAGTGTGGCTTATTGGTATTTCGGTATTTATCAGCCACGAAAACTGGAATTAGCTGATTTTAATGCTGCAAAAAGGAAAGGTGATGTCTATGCAGCACGAGATTTCCTTAAAAAGCATCCAAAAAATGCAACACGCGAGCACCGAAGTTATATGGAAAATATTGTCAATGCATTTGTAAGAGATTCAACTGCTTGGGAAAAAGTGAAGGTTGATATATCTGGAGGAGATCTTGATAGTAGCATTTCTGCTCTTGAAAATTATCTTTCATCATATTCGAAAGGAACGCATAGAAATGAAGCTTCTACACAACTCAATAAATTTCGTAATGAAAAACGACGTATTGAGGAAGAAGCAAGGAATAAGAAAGTGACAATTGAAATGCTTACAAACGGTTCAGAAGTGCGCTACTATAACTGTAACTATGGTGCACATGAGAACAACAGCTATTATGGTGGTTGTTATCAAGAGACTAAATATATTTATGTTCCATCTGGCAAAAAATGGCGTGTCAAAAACTGGGATTGGAAATATGGTGCGCCAAGAATGTACTATCCTCTTATAATACTTGATAATAGTTATGTTAAAAATGTCAAAGATGCTGTAAGCGAGGGATATTGCATACCTGGTGGACATTCTTTCAAAATTAATACACCATTAGAATTTACTTATGGTAGTTACTATAACTATTCTCTTAATATATACTTCCACGAAGAGGATTATTAAGCGATATGGTTGTTTGGCTTAAAATAGTATGGATGTCTATGTTGCAATAATTGCAAGCTTCTTAAAGATGAAGTGGACTCTGGTGGCAGGCGGAGTCTGCTTCATCTTTTTTTTGAATATGTCATGTTACGAGAATGCAAACTGTTGAATGATTTTGACCGGAAATAGCCATGACCGCTATGACCGATTCTTATCTTCTCTTCTAACATAATTTTCCCTGATTATGCAAGTCTTGCAGGGATTATCTGCAATTTCGTAGGATATTCGCTGCTTTTTCCTTGTCGCTATCGAAGGTGAATATGCGATAGATATCTGTTGCATTCTGCAAATCTACTATGCGGGGAGCCATCATGCTGAGGACTTTCATCTTGCTGTCGTCAAAAGAGAAAATCTTCATGATGCGAACGACCTGAGTACAGGAATAATAGCATCCGAGACTTGCTACTTCTATCAAGTCGAACTTGTTGTCATCAAAGTTAGTCTTCTTTATCTTGTTGTATAGTTTTGAGAAAGAGGCATCATCCAGACAATAATCATAGTTCATTCCGCCGTTAGGATAATAACCTCCGTCGTATGGGGGAAGTGATGGTTGCTGAGGCTGCTGGGGTTGCTGACCATTCGGCTGCTGGCTGTTGGATTCTATGATTCTCGTGTTGTATTCCACCACTTTTCCTGATCTGTCGAAGAATACCGTGATGTACTTGGAGTCTCCAAACAGATTGTTGTTTTTGGCGTATTCCCATTTGTCTCCATAGATATTGAAACTGGTGAGTTTCGGCTCTCCCAAGATGGAAATCACTTCTTGTTTGGTCATTCCGCGCTCTACGTTTCTCTTTCCTTTAGCCGATGCTGACATACATACGGCAAACATCAATATCGTTGTGGCAATCAGTGCCATCAGTTCATTTCTTTTCATAATCGTTACTGTTTTTGAGGGTTCCTGATCATTTACTGAAACATTCTTGTTGTTTTGTTTCGCTTGCAAAAGTATGCTTTTCTCGTGAGATGGTGTGGAATAAATCCCTAAACTTGAAAGGAAAATCCCTATCGTGTTGGATTAAGGCATTTGGGAGTTGCTAAATCCTTTGGGGATGCCATGTTCCTTCAGAATTTGCGGGTTTCAACAAAAATAATAAATCAGAAAAGTCCATGAACAGGAGTGAATGCTCATGGACTTTATTCCTTAAATGAATGGTATCATGTAAAAAGGAAGCAACAATGTGTTGCCGTCTTTTTGTAAATCCTTGGTGTAAATCAAATAGCGTTGCGCAACAATCTTCGAGTATTTCTCGTAGAAGTTATCAAGTGAGACATGGGTTTTGTAGCCAGAAGATTTTACTTCAATTGGACACAGTTTGGTGCCGTTCGAGATAAGGAAGTCAATTTCGTAGTAATGCTTTTCGTCTTTTTTCCATGTGTGGTAAAAAAGTCTGTTTCCAGAGGCGGTAAGCATTTGTGCTGCAAGATTCTCATATACGTATCCTAAGTTAGCTGCAAGTTTGTCACTTAGCAGCTTAGAATAGATAATATTTTCAGTGAAAGATTTGTCCCAGAAAGCTAAGGTTACAAACAAACCAGTATCTGCAACAAACATCTTGAATTTTTCGAAATTGGTGCTCAGTGGCATTCCTACATTGGGGTCATCAACGTGGTAAGCCATATTGGTAATCTTGCTATCTTCCAATGTCTTGAGAAGTTCCAGCATTTTCTCCTCATTTGTTTCTCCTATTATTGATGATGGAACATAACGTGAAGCGTTACGCGAAAGGGCTGCTGGTATGGATAGAAACATTTTAGATGCACGTCCAGAGGTGTCTATCTTTAGCAAATCATCTTCATAGAGCTTAATGATTTTACGTTTAGTCTCATCTACCTTGCTCAGATTATTGGTTTCAATATAGGTGTTGATGGCTTGTGGCATACCTCCAACCAACATATAGAGGCGTAAGTTTCTTATTGCTTCTCGATGAGCTGCTCCCAAAGGGAGTTTCTTCTCCCAGAACTTGGCGAGAATGTTGATGGATGTTTGGTCACCTATAGCCCATCTGAATTCCTCGTAATCCAAAGGGTGCATTTCTATTCTGTCTTCTTCGCTTGGAATGGTAATGTCTTTGGTGTTCTTTTTCACGCTAATCAGTGAACCTGTCTCAATATAGTCGTAACGACCATCTTGTACAAGGTATTTGATGGCTTGGCGAGCAAGTGGGCATTGCTGCACTTCATCGAAAACAATGACTGAATTTCGGTCAACCAGTTCTACGTGATAAGTTTGCTGTAATTTGAGGAATAGCAAGTCCATGTCCATCAAGTCTTCAAAAAGATCTTTTACTTCTTTTCTTGCTTTATTGAAGTCGATGATGATACATGATTGATATTCCTTTCGAGCAAATTCTTCCACGACAGTTGATTTCCCTACACGTCGTGCTCCTTCTATCAAAAGTGCTGTTTTCCCTTGATTCTCTTCTTTCCATTTGAGAATCTTATCGTATATTTTGCGTCTGAATATTCTTTGTATCATATTATTTTTTCTTTATTCTGCTGCAAAGATACGGAAAATATCTGAAAATGAACAAGATAAGTGAAGAAAATCCGATTCCCCCGAAATTTTTTATCGCGAAATATCCGATTCCCCCGAAATTTTTTATGGCGAAATATCCGATTCCCCCGAAATTTGGTGATTGATAAAAAGCACTAATTCGAAAATATTTTCTTTTTTATTTGTAGATTTGTTTTTTTTTGTTTATCTTTACCACCGAATAGCTAAATGGATTAGAAGATGGTGTTTTCCTTTACCTATTTATATAATAAGAAAAAGAAATGAAGACTGCAAAGGAATTATTTGACGAACTGAATAGCTGGGATGAGAACAGGCGGATAGAAGCCAAATCTGCATCGGCTGTTGGTAAGAGTATGATGGAGACAGTTTGTGCTTTTGCCAATGAGCCTGGACTGCGTGGTGGCTATCTTCTCCTTGGCGCCAAGCGTATAGGGATGACAGAAGACGGCAAACCAGTCTATGAGCCTGAGAATATAGAGAATACTGACAAGATTCAATCGGATTTTGTCGCTATGTGCAATTCTATGTTCAATGTCCGTATTCGCCCGATTATTAATGTGGAAGAATATTTGGGTAAGACTGTTATTGTTGTCAAAATCGAAGAGTTACCTGAGAGTCAGAAGCCTGCGTATTTTGCCAAGCGTGGTTTGCCTGAGGGGGCGTTTCGTCGTATAGGTCCTTCTGATGAAAAATGCTCAGAAGAGGATATGTATCTTTTCTATCAATCTGCTGATACCTATGATAGTTGTATTGTAGATGATGCAGACCTTGATGATATAGATGAGAATGCACTCAATTTCTATCGTAAACTTCGCAAGGAAGTGAATCCTGATGCGGAAGAACTGACGCTGAATGATGTAGATTTGTTGAGGGCATTAGGAGCTATTAAGAAGAATAAGCAAGGTGGATATGATTTGACTTATACGGGGCTCTTGGTTTTTGGAAAACAAATGTCGCTTCGTCGTTTGGTTCCTTCTTTCAGAGTTGATTACATTAGAATTTCTGGCAATCAATGGTTAGCTGATGGTGATAATCGCTTTGAGCAAACTATCGATATGCGCGGACCATTAATCCTCATGGTAAACAAGGCATGTAGTGCTGTGATGGATGACCTGCCAAAAGGCTTTGAACTGAAGAAAGATTCCATGCAGGCATCTACACCAGCGATTCTTCCCAATAAGGTATTACGTGAGGCGATAGTCAATTCGTATATTCATCGTTCTAATCGAGTGAATCAGCCGATTCAGATTATCCGCTATTCCAATCGTATTGAGATTCACAATCCAGGCTATTCTCTGAAACCTCAGGATGATTGGGGAGAGCCAGGCTCTATGCTTCGCAATCCAAGAATCAGTGAGATTTTTCATGATACGAATCTTGCTGAGACTAAGGGTACTGGTATTGGTGCGATGCGCAGATTGATGAAGGAGGCAGGCTTGATGCCGCCAACTTTTGAGTCGAACCATGAAGCGAATAAGTTTACGGCAAGACTTCTGCTCCATCATTTCCTCAGCAAGGAGAATATGGAGTGGTTGGCTCAATATGCCGAGTTTGGCTTGGTGAATGAGCAGAAATTGGCTCTTGTCTTTGTTAGAGAGGTAGGGGCGATTGATAATGCTACGTATCGCCAGCTGGATTCTTCGATTACTCATGCCCGTGCACGTCTGGAGATTCATAAGCTCTGCGATCTTGGATTCCTAGAGAAGAAAGGGCAAGGTCGTAACACTTATTATATAAGAACCTCCAAGGTGGTATCCTTAGAAGAAAGGTTACTACCTCAAGATGAAAAGATACCACCTCAGGACGAAAGGTTACTAGCTAAAGAGCAAAGGTTACCACCTCAGCATGGTACATTAGACCAAAAGATACCACTTCAAGGAGAAATGTACCATGGTAAGCATGGTACATTAGGAGAAATATACCATGGTAAGCATGGTACCTTTGAGGAGAATCGTCAACCTTTAAATCGAGAAGGTTTATTAAACGAATTGCCTAATGAACTAAAGGGTACGATAGAAAATGTGGGTAAGAGAATATTAAAAGAGGATTTGAACAAGATAATTATTGCTCTTTGTTCTATCCGTCCTTATAGTATAGAAGAGTTGACGGTATTGCTTAATCGAAATCCAAAGTCATTCAAAAATTTCAATATTAAAGCTCTGTTGGAATCAAAGCGACTTTTTTATTGGATTCCCGAAATGATAAGGCATCCGCAGCAAAAATATATAGCTGACCCTAATATGGTAAGAAACAATACAAAAAGAAAATGATAAATCTGTGAGTGGCTTAGTTGCTACTCACGGATTTATATAATGTACTAGCTGTATTAGGTGCTAAGTAAGGAATCGTGTATATAGCTTTAAAAAAGAAAATTAATATTTGTCCGTGAGCAATCGGCTGATTACCCACGGACTTTTTAAAATTATCTTATTCTTATAAATGTCTTATGCCTTGAAGCTCTCCAAATCTTCTGCCTTGAAGTTCTGGATGTATGCTGAATGGCCGAGAACTTCCTCCTCTGCCATGCGAACATATACATTTGCACTCTTGGCAAACAGCTCTGGTGCCTTGGTTGCATCGTCGAGGATGAGAAGAGACATTACGATGTCGCCAGTCATGTTGTAGAGACGGCGAGCCAGGAAGTCGTGAACTGCCTGATCGTTAGCCTCCTTCACCTTGTTGATGGCTGCCTCGTAAAGTTCTACAAGCTTAGCCACACGCTCCTTCAATGCCTTTAAATCATCAGAAACCTCGCTCTCCAACATCTCCTTGATGATGCTGAGATAAGTGCCGTTGGTGATGTAGCGGATGGCTGCAACAACCTGCAACTGGGTTGTTCCCTCATAGATAGAGAAGATGCGGGCATCACGGAACAGGCGCTGGCACTTGTACTCCATGATGAAACCAGAACCACCATGAATGCTGATGGCATCGTATGCATTCTGGTTGGCATACTCTGAGTTCATACCCTTAGCCAATGGAGTGAACGCATCAGCCAAGCGGGTGTATTTCTTCATCTCCTGACGCTCCTCTGGAGTGAGCTTGGTGTCGCGGGCGATGTCTTCCAAAGCCTTGTAGATATCTACGTAGCGAGCGCAGCAGTAGAGGAGTGAACGACCTGCATCCAACTTAGCCTTCATTCTTGAAAGCATGTCATATACAGCAGGGAAGTTGATGATCTTCTCTCCAAACTGAGCACGCTCCTTGGCATAAGCCAGGCCCTCGTTGTAAGCCTCTTGCTCAACACCTACACTCTGAGCTGCAATACCCAGACGGGCACCGTTCATCAAAGCCATCACGTACTTAATCAATCCGAGACGGGTGTTACCGCAAAGTTCTGCCTTGGCATTCTTGTAAACCAACTCGCAGGTTGGAGAACCATGAATACCCAACTTGTGCTCGATGTGACGAACGGT
>OOCG01000241.1_pt1 | contig 39888 bp, 43 predicted proteins | sample 1671521 | NCBI WGS metagenome assembly OOCG01 (sample SAMN06348165, study PRJEB24527) | human gut metagenome | biome: human gut; feature: ankylosing spondylitis patient; material: feces | host: Homo sapiens | place: China | collected 2015-10
CGCATTCTTCACTTTTCTTCTCCGCGTCTTACTTCTTTCTTTCTTTTTTTTTTTTTTCAAGCAGAAGACGGCATACGAGATGTAGCCGTGACTGGAGTTGAGACGTGTGCTCTTCCGATCTGAGAAAGGAACAGTGCTACCGCAAACAGCAGACCAGTTACCACAGAAGTCAGACCGGTTCTGCCCCCTGCCATAACGCCGGAGGAGCTTTCTACATAAGTGCTGACTGTGGATGTACCCAGAACCGCACCCAAGCTTGTACCAACAGCGTCGGCCATGAGTGCGCCGCGGATACGAGGCAGTCTGCCCTTTTCATCCAGCATGTCCGCTTTGGAAGCCACACCGATGAGGGTTCCCATGGTGTCAAACAGGTCGACAAACAGGAATGACAGCATAACCGTAATGAAATTCAAGCCAAGCAGACCAGAGAAGTCCATCTGCATCAATGTTGGTTTCAGAGAAGGGATACCAAAACCGCCGGAAAAATCAGGCAGTACAGAATACATTCCCAGTTCTGGATTTGGCTGATAAATACCAGCTACCTGCAGCAGGATACCCAGCAGCCATGTGCACAGGATACCCAGCAAAATGCCGCCAGGCACTTTTTTAATCATAAAAGCAACAGTCAGGATAATCCCAACGAATGCCAGCAGTGCGCCAATGCCTTCAGACCAGAATCTGCCGTCAGCCAGGGCTGCTTTGAAGGGGTAAATGGCTACCAGTGTGGAACCGTCTACCACCAGTTTAGAGTTCTGGAAGCCGATGAAAGCGATAAACAACCCAATACCACAGGTGATACCAGCTTTCAGGGACATGGGGATACAGTTAAAGATAGCTTCCCGCACATTGGTCAGGGAAAGCACGATGAAGATAATCCCTTCCACAAATACCGCTGCCAGTGCTACATGCCAGGTGAATCCCATCTGCCCTACAACCGTGTAGGCAAAAAATGCATTCAGACCCATACCGGGTGCCAGTGCAAAAGGATAATTGGAAAAGGCAGCCATCATCAGTGTTGCCAGACAGGATGCCAGTGCTGTTGCAGTGAATACTGCGCCGCTGTCCATACCTGCCGATGACAGTACAGACGGGTTTACCGCAAGGATATATGCCATTGTCATAAATGTGGTGATCCCTGCCAATACTTCCGTTTTTACATTGGTATGGTTCTTTGAAAGATGAAACGTTCTCTCCAACAGACCATTCATTGGTAAAATCCTCCTTTTTCTTCTTTACTTTAGAGTTTATTTGCATTATCAGCGTATTAAATTTTTCTAGTCCTGTCAATGATTTTCTTAATGAAATCTTAACGTTTTGCGAAAAAATACAATTTTTTGTTTCCATCCATACCGGACAAATAGCCTTGACAAAAAAACACCAGCATTCTAAGATGAAAAGAAAAAACACCTTCAGGAGGTCATTATGCAGAAAAAACAAACCAAAATTGCCGGCATTCTTCTGGTGCTGTGTTGTGTTCTGGCGCTCATCGTCTTTTTCCAGACCAGACCGAACACCGCTGCCGGCGAAAAACAAATCGCCATTGCTGTTATCCACGGCGACGGCAGTGAAAACACCTTTTCTTATGACACAGACGCAGAATACCTCGGGGAAGTGCTGACGGAAGAAGGTCTTGCAGAAGGCACAGAGGGGCCTTACGGCATGTTTATCACCACCGTTGACGGAGAAACCGCAGACGACAGCAAAGAACAGTGGTGGTGCATCACAAAAGGCGGCGAAATGGTCAATACCGGCGCAGACCAGACCCCTATTCAGGATCAGGACCAATTTGAACTGACACTGAAAGAAGGCTATTGATTTGGCAAAGCAAAACGCCCGTGAACTGGCAATCCTCGGTCTGTTCACCGCCATACTCTTTCTGGGACAAGTCTTTCTGGCAGTCCTGCCCAATATCGAAGTGGTGAGCCTGCTCATCATCCTCTATACCCTCACATGCGGCAGAAAGGTTTTTCTGGTCATATACGCCTTTGTGCTGCTGGAAGGCTTCTGTTACGGCTTTGGGATATGGTGGTTCAGCTACCTCTACATCTGGAGCATACTGGCGCTGCTGACACATATTTTCCGAAAAAACAGCTCTGTCCTTTTCTGGAGCATCCTTTCGGGGTTCTTTGGTCTGGCTTTCGGCGCCCTTTGTGCCCTGCCTTATCTTGCCGCCGGCGGTATCGGCGCTGCCATTGCTTACTGGACGTCAGGTCTGCTCTTTGACGTGACCCACTGCGTCGGCAATTTCATTGTCTGTCTGGTGTTGTTTCGCCCTCTGCGCAGCCTGCTTGCATGGCTGTACACGGGACAACATGCTCTCTGAAAACAGGAAGTTTAGGGGCATCTTCATAAGAAAACAAAGAAAGCCAAAATCCTTATCATGACAAAGGATTTTGACTTTCTTATTTTAATAAAATTTTATTTGTTATGTTTTCTTATGAAGACAGCCGTCGCAATTCCCCTTAAGAAATCAAGGAAAAGAAAAATCAATGTTTTCTTAAGGGGAAGTTGCTTTTGAAAGAGCAGGCATAGATGTTTATGCGTAAGGTTTGTAATGAGGCAGTTTGCAGTAGAATTCCTGCAATTTCTGGATGCGATGGTCGCCGTCCCATTCTACCAGATAAACCCCTTCATATTCCCGTTTTTCCCCTTCTTTGTTCACGTTCTGGAAATAGAAAGGTACCAATGTCAGATCCTGATCGTGTACGAAACGGCCAACTTCCCATTTTACGACACGGTTTTCGCTGTTCCATGTTTCAAACCAGCGACGGATCTGGTCAATGCCTTCGTATTCCCGTCCCTGAAATTCATAGTAATGCACATCCGGTGTAAATACTGCTTCCAGCGGCAGCAGTTCCTGTCCCAGCCACATATCCAGCCAGGCTTTGATGATTTCTTCGCGTTGTCTCATATCATACACCTCCGACCTTTAGGGTAGTATTAGATTTGTTTTCATTTTAGCACACACAGGATGAAAAAACAAGGAAAGTGTGTAATTTGCATAAAAAAAACTCCTCGATGCGAGGAGTCTTTGACAATATCATGAAATATCCAGTTGTTTTTTCTCCAGACGTTTGACAACATCCTGCCGCAGGAGGGTATACAGCACGGACATGAGGGGGATGAAAATGAGCATACCCACAATGCCCATAAGGCTGCCGCCTACGGTAACGGCCACCAATACCCAGATGGATGGCAGTCCCACGGAGCCGCCTACCACGTGAGGGTAGATGAAGTTGCCTTCCAGCTGCTGCAATACCAAAAACAGCACGATGAACGCCAGCGCCTGCATGGGGCTGACCATGAGAATCAGGAATGCAGCTACCACGCATCCGATGAATGCACCAAAAATGGGAATCAGTGCGGTGATGGCAATGAGTACGCCTACCAGCAGAGCATAAGGGAAGCGCAGGAGCGTCATGGCAACAAAGAACATGGTACCCAGAATGACGGCTTCCAGACACTGTCCGGTAAGGAATTTGGCGAATGTGCGGTGTGTCAGGGAAGCGATTTCCAGCACACGTTCTGCCTGCTGTTTTTTCAGATAAGCAAACAGCAGTTTCCGGCACTGTCTGCCCAGTTTTTCTTTCTGAATGAGGATATAGCAGGCAAAAACAAAGCCAATGACAAATGTGGTCACGCCGCTAAAAATGCTCTGTACCACGGAGAATGTGGAGCCAAGGATGATGTCAGCGCCGCTCTGGAAAATATTTGTGGCTTTTTTGATGATTTCATCCCAGTTCAAATCCAGATTGGAAAGCCAATAGGAAATTTCCTTGTTGTTGTGGAACAGTTCTTCCAGTTTATCCAGCAGGACAGGGACGTTTGCCTGAATGGTTCTGCCAAGACCGGAAACGGTTCTGCCAAGTTCTGGGAAGATGACCAGCACTGCCAGCGCCAGTACGGCAATGACAAAGACCAGTGTCAGAATCATGCTGAAAGGACGCAGGATTTTTTCCCGTTTTCTCTGCCGTTTTTCGTTGCTGTCCTTGCTGCACAGTTTGCAGATGGTGATTTCAATGCGGTTCATGGGCACGCTGAGGATGAAGGCAATGGCGCCGCCCAGAATGAAGGGGGCAAGGATGCCGCCCAGAAAAGAAATGGCGGCAATGACTGCTTCCAGCCGCCACAGACCTACGAACACCGCCAGTGTAAAGACGATGAGCAGGCATATTTTTTTCATGTTCTCTTTATCTAAAGACATTTTGGAAAATGCTCCTTTCTGTATTCGGTTTCACTTGTGGTCAAGTATAGCATATATCACGGAAAGAAACAAATAAATTCAGTCTCTTTTTCCCGAAATCCCTTTACAGGGCAGGGTTTTGCGTTTAAACTAGAATATGATATTTTGCCGGACTATGGCTTCGGCGCAAAAGAATGAGAAAGGAAGATGAAACATGGAAGTCAGAACCAGATTTGCCCCCAGCCCCACAGGCTATATGCACATCGGGAACTTGAGAACCGCTTTATATGAATATTTGATTGCAAAATCCCAGGGTGGGAAATTCATCCTGCGTATTGAGGATACAGACCAGGAACGTCAGGTGGAAGGCGCTGTAGATGTGATCTACAATACCCTGCGCATGACAGGTCTGAAACATGATGAAGGCCCCGATATCGGCGGCGAATACGGCCCTTATGTTCAGAGCGAACGTATGGGCATGTATATGGACTATGCAAAAGAACTGGTGGAAAAAGGCGAAGCATACTACTGCTTCTGCACCAAAGAACGTCTGGAATCCCTGAAAGAAAGCAACGCAGAAGGCGCAGCTTTCGCAAAATATGACCGTCACTGCCTGGGTCTGTCCAAAGAAGAAGTACAGGCAAAACTGGACGCAGGCGTGCCTTTCGTTATCCGTCAGAAAATGCCCGACAGCGGCACAACCACATTCTCTGACGTGGTATACGGCGACATCACTGTGGAAAACACAGAACTGGACGACCAGATTCTGATGAAAGCAGACGGTTTCCCTACTTATAACTTCGCAAACGTTGTGGATGACCACCTGATGCATATCACCCACGTGGTACGCGGCAGTGAATATCTGTCCTCCACACCCAAATATAACCTGCTGTACAAAGCATTTGGCTGGGAACCTCCCGTATATGTACACCTGCCGGCAGTTATGCGTGACGCACACCATAAACTGTCCAAACGTCACGGGGACAAGTCCTTTGAAGATCTGGTAAGAGAAGGTTATGTAGTAGAAGCCATCGTCAACTATATCGCTCTGCTGGGCTGGAGCCCTTCCGGCACACAGGAAATCTTCTCACTGAAAGAACTGGAAGAAAACTTCGATATGGCTGGCCTGAGCAAATCTCCCGCCATCTTCGATATCAAGAAACTGACATGGATGAACAGCGAATACCTGAAAGCTATGGACTTTGACAAGTTCTACGCGCTGGCAGAACCTAAGCTGAAAGAAGCACTGGAAGGCACAGATCTGGATCTGAAAAAGATTGCGGCTCTGCTCCAGAAACGTCTGGAAACACTGAACGACATTCCCGGTCTGGTGGAATTTTTCAAAACGCTGCCCGAATACGGCACAGAACTGTATACCCATAAGAAAATGAAAACAAACGACGAAATCGCTCTGTCTTCTCTGGAAGCAGCTCTGCCTGTACTGGAAAATCTGGCAGACTGGAACACAACCAGCATTCATGACGCACTTATGGCACTGGTTGGTGAACTGGGCATCAAAAACGGTCAGCTCCTGTGGCCCGTTCGTACCGCTCTGTCCGGCGAACCTACTTCTCCCGGCGGCGCTATGGAACTGGCAGACATTCTGGGCAAGGAAGAAAGCCTGCGCAGAATCCGCAAAGGCATCGAACTGCTGAAAGGCTGATCCGCAGCTTTGACAAAATAAAAAAAGAATCGGTATTTTCAGATCATGGGAAATACCGATTTTCTTTTTCTTGAGAGGAAGAAAAAATGTGTGAAAATGGGACTTTTCTGCGAAAAAATCCATATCCTAAGAATTTCCATGGAATATCTTAATAAATTCGACAGGGTTTCGCAAAAGTTCCGTTAAAAAAGTGTGTTATACTGCTTTTGTAATCAGGAACGGGGGCGTGGGCGATGCAGATATTGCGTATTTTGCAAATAGCAATATTGGGTATTTTATTTTTTCTCACAATGGTACAGATTTACTTTCAAATTTTCTCTCCCCGCCGCAGAAAGAACGGCTGGCGGAGAACCCTGATTTATTGCGGATTAATGTTCGTAATTTTTCTCATTCCTTCTTTGGCGCCGGCTCCCGTTCAATCTGATTCGGTGACCATCAGCAAGTCGGCGGCACATGTACCGGATTGGCTGGTTTATTACAACCAGACAGACGAACGCTGGGCACATGAGTTATACGGCGAAGTGGACTATATAGAGGAAGCCGGATGCGGCCCCACGGTGCTGGCTATGGCAGTCAGTTCCCTGACGGACACCCAGATCAATCCTAAGGAAATGGCGGACTGGGCGGCGGAAAACGGATATTGTGCGCCGGGCTCCGGCAGTTATCATACCCTCATTGCTGACGGACTGAAACATTTCGGATTGGAGTGTGCCACCACCAATGATGGGGCAGAGGTACAGAAAGCCTTGCAGGCTGGTTATCCCGTCATTGCCCTCATGGGGGAAGGTCACTTCACCGGCGGCGGACATTTTATACTGCTCTGCAACATAGACGCCAGAAACGAAGTCTTTGTGGCAGATCCGAAAAGTGTGGAAAACACAGAAAAGCTGTGGCCGCTGGACACTATTTTGGCAGAAGCCAAAACAAGCCCTACCACAAACGGGGCTTACTGGATTATTAGACAACAAGTTTAAATTTCGAATATAGAATCATACCCCTCTCTCAAGAAAACGGAAAAAGGGCCATCGAACAGATGGTCCTTTTTCTCAGGGTGTCGGAAAAGGCGACACCCTGTCGTCAAAGGCTCATTTCATTCAAGCCTTTGACGAATAGACAGAAGTATAAAGCCGAAGTTCCATCAGCTCAATAGCCTTGAAACTTCGGCTTTTCCTCGTCAGAAATGAATTCTGACTGCGGATTCCAGTTGGGGAACTTTTTGTTCCCCAAGCCCTTCCGCGTTTTTAAAAAAGTGTTAAACTTCCTTTTTCTGTGCAGTATTTTACGAGAGATTTTCTGGAAATAAGTGTTTTGCCGGTCAGTTTTCCAGCATATTGTCGATCATGTCGTCCATGACTTCTTCGGCTTTGACAGCCATTTTTTTGCCTTTTTTCATCATTTTGCGGTAGGTCTTTTTGTCCTGCATCAGATAGCCAACGCCCATGATGGCAGCAGCGCCGCCCACAAGCATGCCAGTGGTGAATTTGTTCATGTGATTCCGCCTCCTTTTTTCTTTTTTAGTATGGGGAAAAGAAAAAAGAATATGCAGGAGAAATTTGGAAAAATAAAAAAAGAAAGCCCCCGATGCAAGGGGAGGCGCAAAGGGGGTTTCTAGCATAAGTTATTCGCCCAAATCGTGGATGAACAAGCCGCTGCGCAGCTTTGGTTCAAACCATGTGGATTTGGGGGGCATGGTGCGACCGGCGTCTGCCACTGCCATCAGTTCATCCATGGCTGTGGGGAACATGGAAAATGCAACCTGCATTTCGCCGCTGTCCACTCGTCTTTCCAGCTCGCCCAGTCCGCGGATACCGCCGACAAAGTCGATGCGTTTATCCACTCTGGGATCACCGATGGCAAGGACAGGCGCGAGGAGAGAATTCTGCAGAATGGACACGTCCAGTCCATCTACAGGGTCGTGGGACAAAATGTGGTCTTTGGCTTCCAAGAGATACCAGTTGCCGCCCAGATACATACCGAAGGTATGTCTGCGAGGAGGACGGCAGGGGGAAGCGGGAGCAGGAGAAACGTTGAAGTTTTCGGAGATTTTTTCCAGAAATTCCTGTTCGTTCCGTCCGTTCAGGTCTTTGACCACACGGTTGTAATCCAAAATAAAGAGCTCATCCGCAGGGAACAGTACGGAAAGATAGTAGTTGAATTCTTCGTCGCCGGTGTAATCCGGTTTCTGTTCTCTGCGTTTCAGACCCACTTTCACAGCAGATGCGTTTCGGTGGTGTCCGTCGGCAATATAGAAGTTTTCCACGTTGGCAAAGCTCTGTACCAACATGCCAATTTCTGTATCGCTGTCAATGACCCATACGGTATGGCCGATGCCGTCATCAGAAACGAAGTCATAGACAGGAGGCACTGCCGCTGTATAGCCGTCAATGATAGCCTTAGCGTCAGGATTTTCCTTATAAGCAAGGAAAATGGGGCCTGTGTTGGCGTTGAGGGTATCCACATGGCGGATACGGTCTGCTTCTTTGTCGGCACGGGTCAGTTCGTGCTTTTTGATGGTGTCATTCAAATATTCGTCAATGGCGGTGCAGACAACCAGTCCTGTCTGGCTTCTGCCGTCCATAGTCAGTCGATAGATATACAGATTGGGCAGCAGATCCTGTGTGAAAATGCCTTTGTCCAGCATGTCATAAAAGGTGTCTTTTGCCTTTTCGTATACAGCAGGGCTGTAAGGGTCTGTGCCTACAGGCAAATCGATTTCCGCCCGGTCGATATGCAAAAAGGAATAGGGATTTCCCTTTACCATTTCTCTGGCTTCCTCGGTATTCATTACGTCATAAGGCAGGGCTGCCACGTCTTTCGCGTATGCAGGCGCGGGACGGATGCCCATAAAAGGTCTGATGGTTGCCATATTATCCCTCCTGATTCAGTACGCGTACTTTTTTGACACTGTGGATAGCGTAAAGGTCATCCACCAGTTCGTTGACGTTTTCCGGCAGGTTATCGCAAACGATGATGTTGTAAGCCAGCTCACCTTTGGAGTTGTTGACCATCTTGTCGATGTTGATATGGTGCTTGGTGAATACGGCACCCAACTGTCCAATCATGTTCACGATGTTGGAGTGGGAAATGGCAATACGAGGTTTGCCGGAATAAGGCACGATACAGCCGGGGAAGTTCACAGAATTGCGGATGTTGCCGTAACGCAGGTATTCCCGCAGTTCCACAGCAGCCATTTCGGCGCAGTTTTCTTCGGATTCCGGAGTGGACGCACCCAGATGGGGCAGGACGATGATGTTTTCGTTGCCCAGCAGGGTTTCGTCGGGGAAGTCTGTGATATATCTTGCGATGATGCCTTTTTCGATGGCGTCTTTCAGTGCTTCGTTGTCTACCAGACCGCCTCTGGCAAAGTTCAAAAGTCTTGCGCCTTTTTTGGTAACGGCAAAGAGTTTTTCGTCAAAGGTGTTTCTGGTTTTGTCATTCAGTGGAATGTGGATGGTGATGTAATCGCTCTTGGACACCAGTTCTTCCAGTGTTTCCGCTTTGTCAACGGAAGCGGACAGATGCCAAGCGGCTTCCAGTGTCAGGAAGGGGTCATAGCCGATGACGTCCATGCCCAAGTCCAAAGCGGCATTTGCCACCAGTACGCCAATGGCGCCCAGACCGATGACGCCGATGGTTTTTCCGGCGATTTCGGGGCCGATGAACTGCTTTTTGCCAGCTTCTACGGCTTTTTCCACGTTTTCATTTCCTGCCAGAGTCTGTACCCACTGAGCGCCGTTGATGATACGGCGGGAGGATACCAAGAGACCTGCCAGCACCAGTTCTTTTACGGCGTTGGCATTGGCACCGGGGGTATTGAATACGGGAATCCCCATTTCTGTGCATTTGTCAATGGGAATGTTGTTGGTGCCTGCACCTGCGCGGGCTACCCCCAGCAAATTGTCGTTGAGCTCCATGCTGTGCATGTCGAAGCTGCGCAGAATGATGCCTTCCGGGCGTGCAGCTTCCGGGTCTATGTGAAATTCTGCTTCAGGCAGTTTGCTCAGACCTGCCTGAGAAATCTGGTTCAGTGTTTTGATGGTATACATACGGACATTCTCCTTTACTTGTTTTCTGCTTCAAACTGTTTCATAAACGCCACCAGCGCTTCTACGCCTTCTTTGGGCATAGCGTTATAGATGCTGGCACGCATGCCGCCAACGGTACGGTGGCCTTTCAGGTTCACGAAGCCTTTTTCTCCGGCTTCTTTGATGAATTTTGCGTTCAGTTCTTCTGTGGGCAGCACAAAAGGCACATTCATGAGGGAACGGTCTTTTTTCTGCACAGTGCCCCGGAACAGGGCAGAACTGTCCAGAAAATCATAGAGCAGTGCCGCTTTTTCTTCATTGCGTTTCTGCAGTGCAGATACGCCGCCCTGGGCTTTCACCCATTCAAACACTCTGCCCATGAAGTAAATGCCATAAGTGGGCGGTGTGTTGTAAAGGGAATTGTTTTTGGCATGGATGTCATACTTGAGCATGGTAGGTGTGAAATCCATGGCATTGCCCAGCAGGTCTTCCCGAACGATGACAACAGTCACCCCGGCAGGACCCAGGTTTTTCTGAGCACCTGCAAAGAGCAGACCGAACTTTGTGATGTCGATTTCCTCGGACAAAATGGAGGAGGACATATCCCCCACCAGAGGAACATCGCCCACATTGGGCAGTTTGGTCCAGCGTGTGCCGTAAATGGTGTTGTTTAAAGTGATATAGAAATAGTCCGCATGTTTGTCAAATTTGGATTCATCCAGTTCGGGGATGCGGTCGAAAGTGGTGTCGGCAGAAGAAGCCACAATGTTGACTTTGCCGTAGCGCGCCGCTTCTTCTGCGGCTTTTTTCGCCCACTGACCTGTTACCACGTAGTCAGCCTTGTTGTTTTTGTTCATCAGATTCAGCGGAATCATGGCAAACTGTGTGGAGCCGCCGCCCTGCAGGAACAGGATTTTGTAATTGTCGGGAATGTGCATCAAATCCCGCAGATCTGCCTGAGCCTTTTCCAAAATGCCTTCGAACACTTTAGATCGATGGCTCATCTCCATTACGGACATGCCTGAGGAGCCGTAACAGACAAATTCTTTTTGTGCCTGTTCCAGAACTTCCAGTGGCAGCATGGATGGTCCAGCTGAAAAATTGAATACTCTTTCCATAAATAAGCCTCCCTTAAAGTGTGATAAGTCATGATGTCCCAATTGGGTGGGACGGAAAAAGACCAAGGTCTTTTTTATTTATGAAGTTGATTATAGCACGGCAAGCGGAACCGTCAATAAAAAAGAAGTATTTTTTAAAGTGTAAAAAAAATTTCGGAGGATAGCGCAAAAAAAGTGCAAAAAGTTGCCAAAAAAATGTCAATATTAAACAGACAAATGTCCATGTATAAAATACAAAAATGAATACTGTCTTTTGTATACAGCAAAAAGCCCATAGAAATCAAGGCCTCCCCAAAAAGCGAAAATCCGTCTGCCGCTGTATCAGCTTATGGTCTGACAAAAGAAAGGATGCTGTTTTTTTGCATTCAAAAGACAAATTCTTTGTTGTGTTCGCACAAAAAGGACAAAAAAAGAGCGTTCCCCTATGGAGCGCTCAACGAAAAAAACTTATTTCTCCCCCAGCATTTCACAGGTCAGGTCTACAAAAGCCTGCGCCGCAGGGGAAAGCTCCCCGGAGGGCAGGGCAATGCCCAGAGAAATGGTGTGGGGCGGGTCTAAAGGCAGTTTGACAACCTTTGCCGTATGCCCTTCGGTGATGAGGTGGTTCATGATGCTCATGCCCAAGCCCTGTGCAATCATGGAAAGTGCGGCATGGTTTTCTATGGTTTCGTACTTCACTTTGGGATGGATGTCATGGGCATGGAACAGCTGGACAACGTCATAATCGGCACCATAAGCAGGCATGATGAAGTCCTCCTGCTGACAGGCGGAAAGGGGATAGGTCTTTTCTCCTGCCATGGGATGCTCCGGCGGCAGTACGGCAATCATGGGGTCTTTCCGCAGGGGAATCCATGTGTAAGGACTGTCGGGTTTTTCGCTGTACAGGCAGATATCCACCTGTCTGTTTTCCAGAAAACTGTCCAGTTCCTGATGGATGCCTTCTTTTAATATGATGCGGATGCCGGGATAGGACGCGGCAAAGGCTTTGATGACGGGAGGCAGCCAGCAGGTGGCGATGCTGGTGTAAACGCCGATGGTAAGGCGGCCTGTCTGCAAGCCGTTGATGCGGGAGGAAATCTGCTCAAAACGATTGGTGCAGTCCGCCATTTCCCGCAGGACGGGCATCAATTCCAAGGCGCTGGGGGTGGGAACAACGCCAGTTTTGGAGCGATACAGCAGGGGAAAGCCCAGTTCCGCTTCCAGATTGGTCATCATGTGGCTGATGCCGGAAGGGGTGTAGTGGAGCTGTTCCGCCGCCTTTGTGAAACTGCCTGTATCGATGGCAGCCAGCAAAGCTTCGCATTTTTTGAAATCCATTTGGTGACCTCCTTATCTTTGACGATTCTTCATAGATAATAGTATAAAACAGCGTTTTGCTTTATACAAGAGGGGCGTTATACTGAGGGCAGATATTTCGGAAAGGAAGGCGGTAAGGTATGCAGAAGAAAGAAATGGCAGGGCTTATGGTCATTGCGGCAGGGTGTCTTTGGGGTGTCATTGGATTGTTTTCCCGTAAATTGTCAGCGGCAGGGTTTGATGCCGTGCAGATTACGGCGCTGCGCAGTCTGGTGACGGCGGCAGGACTGTTTTTGCTGCTCTTTTGCAAAGACCGGAAACTTTGCCGCATAGATTGTAAAGACCTGTGGATGTTCTTAGGCACAGGCATTTGCAGCATTGCCGGATTCAACATCTTTTACTTTGTGACCATCAGCATCACCACATTGTCCGTGGCGGCAATCCTCCTTTATACAGCGCCTTTTTTCGTTATGGTGATGTCGGCGGTGCTGTTTCATGAGAAAATCACTGCCCAGAAGGTAAAAGGCCTTGTATTTGCCTTGGCTGGATGCATCTGCACCACGGGGATATTCAGCGGCAGTATTCATGTGACGGTACTTGGCATCCTCACAGGCGTTGCATCTGGTTTCTGTTATGCCCTTTACAGTATTTTCGGGAAATTTGCCCTGAAAAAATATACTTCCGAAACGGTGACACTTTATACATTCCTCATGGCATCCATAGCCATGTTGCCTCTGTCCCATCCAGCGGACATGTTTTCTCTGGCAGTCAGCGATTTTTCTCTGACAGGTGCCATCTTGCTGCTGGGGCTGGTGTGTACCCTTCTTCCCTTCCTGCTTTATACCAGAGGGCTGTCCCGTATGGATTCAGGCAAAGCCTCTGTTCTCGCCTTTGCGGAGCCTTTGACAGCAACCCTTATGGGTGTGGTGGCTTTTGGTGAAGTGCCGGATGGCTTTGGCTGGCTGGGGGTTGCGCTGCTTTTTGGCGCGCTGGTGCTGCTGCAGATGCCACAGAAACAAAGAAAAACTGGAAAGATTCCCAATATTTTGTAAGATATAAATTCTCGTTCCCTTAGAAAAAAGACGGTGACTGGCAGACAGACCCGTCTTTTTTTCCGTTTTGCCTCATAAACATGACAGGAGGGGGAATGGATATGGACGAGAAAAAGCGGCGATATTTGTTATGGGCATGCTGTATGGTTATTTGCCTTTGTGTGCTCCATCAGGGGCGGGCGGCGGAAACCATGCTGCCTGTGGCGGAAAAGACCATTGTGCTGGATGCAGGACACGGCGGCTGGGACCCGGGAAAAACAGGGAAAACCGGCGTAGATGAACAGGAACTGAACCTTGCCATTGTAAAGAAATTGCAGGCATATCTGGAACAGGGCGGCGCAAGGGTTTACGTGACCAGAGGGGACGGCATGGCTTTGGGGCAGAGCAAACAGGAGGATATGCGGGTGCGGAAAGAAATCACCAATGAGAGTGGTGCGGATATTTTGGTGAGCATCCATCAGAACGCCTTTCCTTCTTCTTCTGCCAAAGGGGCGCAGGTCTTTTACCATAGCCAGAGCGAGGAAGGCAAAGCCCTTGCCCAATGTATACAGGAAAGTCTGCGGCAGAGAGTAGATCAGGAGAATACAAGACAAATCAAAGCAAACAGTGATTATTACATCCTCCGCACCACCCAGATTCCGGCGGCGCTGGTGGAGTGCGGCTTTCTCTCCAATGGAGCAGAAGAAGCAAAACTCAATGACGATTCGTATCAGGAACAGATGGCATGGGGCATTTACTGCGGCATTCTGGACTATTTTGCGGCGAAAGACGGCGCCGGAGGTTTACAGCTTGCGGAAAAGCGGATATAATGGGAAAAACGACGAAACGCTTTGATATTAGGAAGGAATGGAACCATGGAACAGAATTTTCAGACACTGGGACTGTCCGACGCCCTTGTGGCAGGCTTGGCAAAGCAGGACATCACTGTGCCCACAGATATACAGACAAAAATGATCCCTGCCATTATGACAGGGAAAGATGTGGTCGGCAGATCAGAAACAGGCTCCGGCAAGACACTTGCTTATCTGCTGCCCATTTTCCAGAGAATCGACCCTAACGTAAGAGGCACACAGGCAATCATCCTGACACCTACCCATGAACTGGCGGCACAGGTGCATCGTCAGGCAGAACTGCTGGCAAAGAACGCCGGTGTCAATGTGGGCTGCGCCCTTATCATTGGTACTGCAAGATTGCAGCGTCAGGTGGAACGCCTTCGTGAAAAACCGCCCATCGTAGTAGGCTCCACAGGCCGTATTTTAGACCTGATCAAACGGAAAAAGATTCAGGCACATCTGGTAAAGACCATTGTGCTGGATGAAGGGGACAGACTGCTGGAGGACGGCAATTTCGCCGCTGTGCAGGCTGTCATCAAAACAACTCTTCGTGACAGACAGCTGGTGCTCCTTTCCGCTTCTGTTGGCGGCGAAACCCAGCAGCGCGCAAAAGAAATCATGAAAGAAGACGCCCTGTTTGTGGAAGGAGCTTCTCAGGTGGGACAGGTTCCCGATACCATTTCCCATTATTTCATTCTGACGGCGCCCAGAGAAAAATTCCTCATGCTGCGGAAAGTGCTGGCAGGGGAAAAACCGAAAAAAGCTATGGTGTTCCTCAATAACCCGGAAAACATCGAGGTCACTGTGGACAAGCTCAATTACCACGGCATCAAGGCGGCTGGTATCTATGGTCAGGTAGGCAAACTGGACAGAAAAACCGCACTGGATGATTTCAGAGAAGGTCGTGTGCAGGTGCTGGTGGCTTCTGACATCGGCGCCAGAGGGCTGGACATCCCCGACGTAACCCATGTCATCAATCTGGATATTCCCGAAGACCCTACCCATTATCTCCATCGTGCGGGACGCTGCGGCAGACAGGGACAGACAGGCTGTGCCATCTCCATCGTAACACCTTATGAACGCCGTTGGATTCATAAGTACGAAAAGGTATGGGGACTGCGTTTTGCCCAGAAAGACATGGTTTATGGCAAGCTTACCGACAGCACCAAGACCAAAAAAGATCTGGAACCCAGAAAATCCCAGCCCAAGGAAAAAGCCCAGCCCAAAGGACAGGCAAAAAGCGGCAAGAAGTTTGTAACAAAAAAGAAAAAATAAATCCCGAAAAAATCATTGTGGAAATCATGGAAATCATGTATCATAAATAAGGAACTTTTAAGTAAAAAACAACATTGCAGGAGGTAGCGAATATGAGCGAAAAATGCGGATGCGGCTGCGGTCATGACCACGAACACGAAGAAGACGTAATGGATCTGGAAACCATGTTCCTGACACTGGACGACGATACAGAAATGGAATGCGGCATTCTGGGCGTATTTGAAGTGGAAGGTCTGGAAGGCAAAGAATACATTGCCCTGCTTCCTTTGGAAGACGAAACCGTTCTGCTGTATGAATACAAAGAAGTTGGCGACGAAATCGAACTGAACGTTATCGAAGATGACGACGAATTCGACAAAGTTTCCAACGCTTTCTACGACATGTACGAAGACGAAGAATAATCAAAACACAACGAGGGGCAGGGCATGGGGAGACTATGCTTCTGCCTTTTTGTGTCTAAAGAATATTTTACCAGAATATGGAGTGTGATGAGATGAAAGGAAAAAGACTGAGCGCCATGGCAGTGGCAGCCATGCTGGGGGTATTGCTGGTGCCTGCCAATGCGTATGCGGCAAACGCGGACTGGACCGCGGGAAATCCCCTCATTGCCCACGCTTTAGGGGAATATGATGGAAAAATCGAAACCAACTCTCAGGAAGCCTTTATTTCCTCTTGGGAAAACGGCTACCGTGTCATGGAGGCGGATTTTATCTATACATCTGACGGGGCGCTGGTGGTGCGCCATGACTTCGACGCTGACGGCAGTTATTACCGTCTGGAAATCGAGCCCGGCAGCAATCTGGTTATGGACAGCAATACCTTCCAGAATGAGAAAATCATTTACGAACAGACCCCTATGACAGCTGTAGACCTGATGTATCTGATGACCACTTACACAGACGTGTATCTGGTGACAGATACAAAGGATACAGACAAAGCCACTGTCCAGAAACAGTTCCAGGATTTGAAGAATATCGCCAACAACATTGGCCATCCCGAAATTCTGGACCGCATCATCCCTCAGATTTACAATGAGGAAATGCTGGGCTGGATTAAGGAAATCTATAACTTCCCCCAGTGGATTTATACCCTGTATTTGCAGACCAATGTGGACTATGCAGAAACAGCGGATTTCTGTGCCAAAAACGGTATTGGCGTTGTGACCATTGAAAAAAGCCGCCTGACCCAGTCCATTGTGGATACCTTCCAGGCGAAAGATGTACAGGTCTATGCCCATACGGTGAACCGCTACTTGCAGTTTGAGGACTTGCTGGCAATGGGTGTCAGCGGCATTTACACAGACAGTATCAAGCCTTATGAACTGGATTGGGTGGGTCTGGAAAACGCAAGAAAACTCTCCGTGGAACCCGTGAACATGGGCAGCAACAACTATACACTGCATACCATGGACATCATGGGCACCAAGTATGTGAAACTCCGCGACTATGCGGCAATGCTGTCCGCAAACGGCGGATTCTCCGCACAGTTTGACGTTGCTACAAATACATTGGCACTGAAAAACAGCGGCACTTTCACCACACTGGGCAATGAACTGCTGCTGAAAGAAAGCGACCGCCTCATTACAAAAAGAGCAGAAAACAAACTGACTTATAACGGCACAGAAGTGACCCTCACAGGCTATACCATCGACGGCGATTTGTATTATCCTTTGCAGGGCATGCTGGATTTGACCGGACATGCGCTGGAAACAAAAGACGGCGTTACAACTGTGACAAAAGCAGCAAAAACAGAGAAATAACAACATTTTGCAAAGAAGGCTGTATCCCTGAAAAATAAAGGATTACAGCCTTTTTATTTCGGGAAAAAGTACACCTGAACTCGTTGACAGAAAATACAAACAGTGGTATGCTGTGGACAGAAGAACAACAAATTTTTACATTTGCTGGGGGTGCCGCGCAAACGGCTGAGAATCGGTAATGGGTCCGATACCCTTATTTCACCTGATCTGGATCATGCCAGCGTAGGGAAGCGGAATCTTGCAGAACAGGCGCAGCAAAAGAGCTGTGCTTTTTTTATGCAAAGGATGCCCACCTTTTCCAGCAATGTAAACGGACTGAGAAAAAAGGAGAGAGGCACCATGAAAACAAAGAAAATGGCAATTTCGGCAATGTTCATTGCAGTGGGCGTTTTGGCTGGGAATATCATTTACATCCCTGTGGGGGCATCCAAATGCTTCCCCGTGCAGCATACCCTGAATATACTGGCGGCAGTATTTCTGGGGCCTGCTTACGGCGTCATCAACGCTTTCTGTATTTCCCTGCTGCGCAACTTCATGGGTACAGGCTCTTTGCTGGCTTTCCCCGGCAGTATGGTAGGGGCGTTTCTGGCAGGGATGATGTATAAAATGACAAAGAACAATTGGGCAACGGCAGCTGCGGAAGTGGTTGGCACAGGGGTTCTGGGCGGTCTTTTGGCAGTGCCCATGGCAATCCTTTTGATGGGTCAGGAAGCCGGCGCATTGGCTTTTGTGCCTTCTTTCCTGCTCAGCTCCTTCGGCGGCAGCGTCATTGCCATGATTTTGCTGAAGTCTGCCCATTTTGTGCAGGCAGCAAAAAAGAGTATTTGAAAACAGGAGGAATGAAGTATGAAACATGTATTGACCATAGCTGGTTCTGACACCTGCGGCGGTGCTGGCATTCAGGCGGACCTGAAAACATTTTCCGCACAGGGCACTTATGGTATGAGCGTTATCACAGCGGTAACTGTCCAGAACACACAGGGTGTATTTGGCTGTCAGGACATCGACCCTGAAATCATCAAAGGCCAGATTGACGCCATTTTTACAGACATTGAAGTAAGCGCTGTAAAAATCGGTATGGTATCCCAGATTCCTACCATCCACGCCATTGCAGATAAACTGGAACAGTATCAGCCTAAGAATGTTGTGCTGGACCCTGTTATGATTTCCAAGAGCGGTTTTGACCTGATGCAGCCCGAAGCCAAAGAAGCACTTATCACCAGACTGATTCCTCTGGCTTATGTCATCACACCCAACCTGCCGGAAGCAGAAGTCATCACAGGTCTGAAAATCAACGACTTGGCTTCCATGGAACAGGCAGCAAGAGCCATTCATAAAATGGGCGCTAAAAACGTGCTCATCAAAGGCGGCCATCTGGAAGACGACGCTACAGACCTGCTCTTTGACGGGGAAAACATTGTGACACTTCATTCTGACCGTATCAATACAAAGAATACCCACGGCACAGGATGCACCATGTCCTCCTGTATCGCGGCAAATCTGGCAAAAGGCAAAACTGTGGAAGAAGCAGTGCGCATTGCCAAAGACTACATCACAACAGCCATTGCCCATTCTCTGGACATCGGCAAAGGCGTAGGCCCTACCAACCATTTCTATGAACTCTATACCAAAGCTGGTATCTGGGACGAAATCAAAGATTGATTTATGAAATTTAGAGGCATGTCTTTTCTGGACATGCCTCTTCGTCTGTCAAAAAACTAGATTTTATACTTTTGCAGGAACGCGGAAGGGGTTTGGGGAACCATGGTCAATACGTTTGCTCCGCAAACGCCAGCCATAAATGGCTGTCCGCACTTCTTTGCGGTATGTAGTTCCCCAAGTGGAATCCGCAGGCGGAATTCATTTCCGACGAGGAGAAGCAGGAGTTTCAAGGCTTTTAAGTCCATGGAACTCCTGCTTTATACTTCTGTCTACTCGTCAAAGGCTTGAATGGAATGAGCCTTTGACGATAGGGTGTCGATTTTTTCGACACCCTGAAGGGCATGTCTTTTCTGGACATGCCTCTTTTTTTATGCCGAAATTTGTCTGAAAAAAGCCCAATTAAAACCTTTTTCATTGTCTTTTGTCGAAAAGGGCGATATAATGTAAAAATGCTGTGCTATGCCCTTGGGCACCAGTGGAACAGAAAAGATGCCCTTTTTGGGGCAAAACATAAAAATTTTGCAGACGGAGGCGGCATGTTTGAGTAGAAGAAGAAAAAACAGATTGCGCAGATTGTTTTTTAAGACATTGTTTATTACCATGGCCATACTGATTGCCCTGATGCTGGCAGCTTATGGCGTATTTGCATATTTGCTGGGCGGACTGAACCGTACCACACTGGATGAAAGCAAATTGTCCGTAACGGCAGGGCTTTCTCAGAACGGAAAAATCACCAATATTGCTCTGTTTGGGCTGGACTCCCGAAACCATGACTACGAAGGTCGTTCCGACGCCATCATGGTGGCTTCTGTCAACGGGAAAACAGGGAAAATCAAACTGGTTTCCATTGCCCGTGACACTTATGTGAATGTACCCGGTTATGGAGAAACAAAGATCAACCACGCCTATGCTTACGGCGGTGCGGAACTTGCTATCCAGACCATCAACGAAAACTTTAATCTGGATATCACAGACTATGCGGCAGTAAACTTTGACTCTCTGGCAGATGTCATCGACGCCATGGGCGGCATCGACTTGGAGGTAACAGAAGAAGAACGCTACCAGATTAACGCATACCTGCTGGAAGGGGAACCTCTGCGGGAAAGCGGCATGGTACATCTGAATGGGCCGCAGGCAGTAAGTTATGCCCGTATCCGTAAGATTGACAGCGACAATATGCGTACGGAACGTCAGAGAAAGGTACTGGAATGTCTCTTTGAAAAGGCAAAAGACATCAGCCCTCTGGAATACCCTTCCTATATCCGCAAATTCGCGCCTATGATTGAAACTTCCCTGACTAATGAGGAAATTCTGGAACTGGTATCTGTAGGGGCAAACCCGAACCTGACACTGGAACAGGGCGCATTCCCCAATGACTATATCCAGAGCACTGGCCAGACCATCGGCGGCGTATGGTATTACGTTTACGACATCGATCAGGCGGCAGACATGCTCCACGAATTCATTTATAACGATGTGCCCTTTGAATACTACGGTTTGACGGAAGAAGAAATCGCTGCGCTGGAAAGCGGCGGCACTTCCGAGGGAACGGAAGGAGAAAATGTAGAATAAACTGCATTTTATCTCTGTTTTGGAGAAAGAACTTCTCTTTTTTCAAAAAAATGGTTGACAAAGGAAAATATCGCGTTATAATGATGATTAACTGAAAGAGAAAAAGGCTAAGAAAAGAAGAGTACATCTTGGACGGTTTTACAGAGAACCTCTGGTAGCTGCGAAGGAGGAAATGCGGAAAAGATGGAAGATGGTCTTGGAGCCGCGCACCGAGAGGAATTCCTTTAGGCTGCGACGGGTGTGCCCGTGACAGCACTACGATATCGGCAGTTTTGCCCGTACCGGATAAGGTCATCATCGTGAGGTGATGATAAATTAGGGTGGTAACACGAAGCTATGCTCTCGTCCCTTGACAAACAAGTCAGGGACGGGAGTTTTTTTTATGAATCCGTCAGGAAAGAAGGAGAGAGGAAAATGGAGCAGAAAGAAATCATGATTCGGCTCAAAGGAATCACCAAAGCGTTTCCCCAGAAAAAAGGAACGCTGGAAGTGCTTCACGGCATTGATTTGGATATTGAAAAAGGCGAGATTTTCGGCATCATCGGTTTGAGCGGCGCCGGCAAGAGTACACTGGTACGATGCATCAACCTGCTGGAACGTCCTACAGAAGGTCAGGTATTTCTGGATGGTCAGGAATTGACCTGCCTTTCCGAAAAGGATCTCAGACAGGCCCGCCGTTCCATGGGTATGATCTTCCAGCAGTTCCATCTGCTCATGCAGCGGACAGCCATGGAAAATGTATGTTTCCCCATGGAAATCGCCGGTGTGAAAAAGGCGGAAGCCAGAGAAAAGGCAAAAGAATTGCTGGAACTGGTTGGTTTGGGTGACAGAATGGAATCTTATCCTTCCCAGCTTTCCGGTGGTCAGAAACAGAGGGTTGCCATTGCCAGAGCATTGGCTACAAACCCCAAAATCCTGCTTTGTGACGAAGCAACAAGCGCTCTTGACCCCAACACAACAGCCGGGGTTCTGGAGCTTCTGAAAGACATCAACAAACGACTGGGCATCACCATTGTGGTGATTACCCACGAAATGAAAGTCATTCAGGAAATCTGCAACAGAGTAGCCATTATCAGTGAAGGTAAGATCGCAGAAATGGGCAGCGTACAGGAAATCTTCCGGGCTCCCAAAACACAGATCGGTCAGGAACTGGTATTCCATGAAGGTTCCAACCGAGAAGCTTATGCAGGGAAATTGCCTTACTGCTATCGTGTGGTATTCAAAGGCGGTATTTCCAATGAACCTGTACTGGGACGTATGATGATTGATTGTAACGGTGTGGCAAATATCCTTGCCGGCAACACCAGAAATATTGATGGGGAAGTTTTTGGTCAGATGATTCTGCAGTTCCCCGAAGAAGAAGCCCTGCGGAAAAAAATGATTCAGTATTTGAAAGATCAGGGCGTAGAAGTTGAGGAGGTAGAGTATGTTTAATTCAGAAATGATTTCTTTAGTAGGCGTAGCCTTCTGGGAAAGTATTTATATGACCATTATTTCCTCATTTTTTGCATATGTCATCGGCTTGCCTTTGGGCTTGATTCTGGTGGCAACAGATAAGGACGGTATCGCACCGGCACCTCTGTTCAATCAGGTGCTGGGAATCATCATCAACATCCTGCGTTCCATTCCTTTCCTGATCCTGCTGGTAGCCATGATGCCTATCACACAGGCAGTTGTAGGCACTGTTATCGGTGCAAAGGCAACTGTTGTGGTACTGGTGGTAGCAGCGGCTCCCTTCATTGCCAGACTGGTGGAATCTTCCCTGAAGGAAGTGGATAAAGGTGTTGTGGAAGCGGCACAGTCCATGGGGGCTTCTCCCTTTGAAATCATGACAAAGGTACTGCTGCCCGAAGCAAAACCTTCTCTTTTGATCGGCAGCGCCATCGCCATGACAACCATTCTGGGCTACTCCGCAATGGCAGGTTTCTGCGGCGGCGGCGGTCTGGGTGCTGTAGCCATCAACTATGGTTACTACCGCAGCCAGAGAGATATCATGTTAGTCATGGTAGTTCTGCTGGTAGTCATCGTACAGGTATTGCAGGAAGTTGGCCTGCGCATCGCAAAAGGCACAGACAAACGGCTGTAACTCGTTAAGAGTACACATAAAAAAGAAAACAAATGCTATTCAAATTTTAAGGAGGAACATGTATTATGAAAAAGTTTATTGGTATTTTATTGACAGCAGCTTTGGCATTCGGCGCTGTAGGCTGCGGCGGCACAACAACAACAGAAACAGCAGATGAAGGCGCAACAACTGCAACAGCAGAAGGCACAACCATCAAAGTTGGCGCTTCTCCTTCCCCTCACGCAGAAATCCTGAAAGCTGCACAGCCCCTGCTGGCAGAAAAAGGCGTTACACTGGAAATCGTAGAATTTACAGACTATGTACAGCCTAACCTGGCACTGAACACAGGCGACCTGGATGCAAACTACTTCCAGCATCAGCCTTACCTGGATCAGTTCAACGCTGACAACGACATGGACCTGGTAGCTCTGGGCGCTGTTCACTATGAACCCATGGGCATCTTCGCAGGCAACTCCAGCGATCTGGCTGCTCTGCCTGACGGCGCAAAAGTAGGTGTACCCAATGACGCAACAAACGAAGCAAGAGCACTGCTGCTGCTGGAATCTAACGGCCTGATCACACTGAAAGAAGACGCTGGCGTAGCAGCAACAAAACTGGATATCGTAGAAAACCCTCATAACCTGGAAATCGTTGAAATGGAAGCTGCACAGCTGCCTCTGTCCCTGAGCTCTCTGGATATCGCTGTTATCAACGGTAACTATGCATTGAGCGGCGGTCTGAGCATCTCTGACGCACTGGCAATCGAAGAAGCTGACTCTCTGGCAGCAGAAACATACCAGAACGTTGTAGCAGTTCGCAATGGCGACGAAACAAGACCTGAACTGCAGACACTGATGGAAGTTCTGAACTCTCAGGAAATCGCTGACTACATCAACGAAACATTCGAAGGCGCTGTAGCACCTGTATTCGAAGTAGCAGCTGAATAAAAACAAATTTTGCAAAAGAAAGAAACATGAAAGACGGTTTCCTTAGGTACACAAGATAAAAACATCAATCAAAATAGAAAAGCCGAAATCCTTTGTATATCAGGGTTTCGGCTTTCTTTCTTTTCTAGTGAAGTGCTCTTTGCATCTTCTTTTTTTGCGGATTGGGCCAGAATGTGGTATCATAGACAAAATCAGAATTTTGCAATGGATGGGGGAGTACTATGAAAATTCCGAGAAGTCCATATGATAGATTGGTCAACGTCGTTGGTGTATGTTCGCTAGGCGGAACCACTGCGTGGCTGCTGGCAGTCTGGAAGCAGATTGCAGCGCGCATTCCGGTGCATTATGACTTCAGAGGGCATGTAGACCGTATGGCAGGCAAAGGCTCTCTGTGGGTGCTCATGGCAGTGGGCTGGGTGATGTTCCTTGCCCTGTCTGTGGTGGAGCATTTTCCGCAGATTTGGAATACAGGGGTGCAGGTAACGCCCAAAAATCAGGAGAGGGTGTATCGCACACTGAAAAACATGCTGGGTACCCTGAAGCTTATCATTGCGGTGCTGTTTTCCTATCTGGTGTTTCAGTCAGCCTTTGGCGGAAATCTGCCGCCCCAGTTTTTGCCGCTGTTCCTGTTGGTAACTTTAGGGTCATTGGCGTTTTTCTTGGTGCGGCTCATACGTTTGAAGTAAAAAAAGCAGAAAATTTCCATTAGGGGAATTTTCTGCTTTTTTTGTGCTTAATCTTCTGCCATATTTTTCAGAGTATCTCCTGCCAGACGGTACACCGTCCAGTCGGACATGGGTTCTGCTCCCAAGGAGAGATAAAACCCGATGGAAGGGGTGTTGGTATCCAGACACCACCATTCCAGTCTGCCGCAGCCTCTTTCCACAGCGATCTGCGCCAGTTTCTGCAAAATGGCTTTGCCGTAGCCCTTGCCGCGGTGGACAGGGGATACATATAAATCTTCCAGATAAATGCCGGCTCTCCCCAGAAATGTGGAGAAGTTGTGGAAAAACAGGGCGAAGCCAATTTCTTCGCCGGACTTATCCACAGCCAAAAGCACTTCTGCTTTTTCTTTATCGAAAATCCAGGTTTCCAGAATTTCTTCCGTTGCAACTACTTCAGAAAGAAGCCCTTCATAATCCGCCAGTTCTTTGATGAACCGCAGAATCAGGGGGATATCTTTCCGTTCTGCAAATCGAAATGTTAAGTCTGTCATGTTATCGCCTCAATTCTTGCCTGTGGAGCCAATGCCGCCACGGTCGTCGTTGCCCAGTGTTTCTGCTTCGTCAAAAGAAATGGCAGGCTGGTGTTCGAAAATACGGAACTGACAGATACGGTCGTTCACATCAATGACGGTGTCGCGCATAGCCAGAGCGGGGAAGAACCACTGGTCGTTATCGCCGCAGTAGCTTTCATCCACAATGCCGCAGTGATTGGTCTGGATCACACCGAAGTTCTTGAAAGTAGAGCTGCGGGGCACAATATGTGCTTCATAGCCCTTTGGCAGCTCCATGGCGATGCCCAGAGGAATCAGGCGGAATTCTCCTGCCTTCAGTTCCACTCTTTCTGCTGCCCGCAGGTCAATCCAGTCGGATTTGCCGTCGATGTAACGCAGTTTTTCGATTTTGTCGCTGAGATATTTGATTCTGATGGAAAGCATTGATTTCTTCCTTTCTGTATTGCTTTATTCCGCGTGGTAAAGGTACATGGTGCCTTTTTCCAGGGATTTCTGTACATCAATAATTCTCTGGTTAAAGCTGCCTTTCCAGTGGAGCTGAGGGTCTTTCAGTTCTTCCACAAAACGTCCGTCTACGATAACGTCCAGATAGGGCATGATAGGCAGAGCGCTGACTTCTTCCCAAAGATAGCCGGTGTAGAGCCATGTTTTCTTGTCGGGAAAGGCTTCTTTGATTTCTTTCGCCAGTGCGGTCACATCTTCCCGGTTGCCCATGTATAAGGGGTCACCGCCGCTGAATGTGATGCCGCTGATGTAGTCTTTTTCCAGTTCTGCAAAAATTTCTGCTTTGGCAGCCTCATCAAAGGGCAAACCGCCGTTGGGGTCCCATGTGATGGGGTTCTGGCAGTTTTTGCAGCCGTGGGAGCAGCCCGCTACCCACAAAACCACCCGCAGCCCTTCGCCATTGAGCATATCGTCTTTTGTGATGTTGTGGTAACGCATTACATACTCTTCCTTTCTGCGATTTCTGCCATTTTTGCTTCATTCAGACGGGTATCGCCTTTGACACGGGAGTAAGACAGATATCCATTCATTCTTTCGATTTTTGTCAGGTTTTTGCTGCCGCATTTCGGGCATACGTCCATTTCCAGTTCCTGATGACCGCAGTCGTCGCAGTATGCCAGAGAAAGGTTTACCCCTTCATAGAAGCCCATTTTCATGGCACGGCGTACCAGTGTGCGGATAGCGTCCAAATTGTAGTCAATGGGGTATTTTACATACTGAATCTTACCGCCGTTGGACAAATCCCAGAAACGTTTTTCCAGATCCTGTTTCTGGATAGGGGAAATGTCTTCTGTTACATGGCAGTGGAAAGAGTTGCTTACGTAAGGACGGTCGGATACATTTTCCACTACGCCGTATTTCTTGCGGAACTGTGTTACCTGCAGGCCGCAAAGGCTTTCCGCAGGAGTGCCGTAGATGGCATAGAGATTGCCGTCGGCTTTCTTGAATTCTGCCACTTTATCGTTGATGTGCTGCAATGTGTCGATGGCAAACTGACCGTCTTCCACCAGAGATTTGCCGTTATACAGCTCCTGCAGTTCGTTCAGAGCAGTGATGCCGAAAGAAGCGGTAGCAGCCTTCAGCAAAGGTTTGATTTTGTCGTGAATGCCCAGATGACCGCCGTAGAAACCGCCTTCGCAGTATGCCAGAGGGTTTGTGGATGCACGCATTTCGCCCAGATATGCATAAGTACGGATGTGAAGCTGACGAATCAGTTCCAGATAGTAGTCCAGCACTTCATAGAAAGGCTTGCTTTCCTGTTTTGCTTTTGCGTAAATCATAGGCAGGTGCAGGCTGACAGCGCCGATGTTGAAACGGCCTACGAAAACAGGTTTGTCGTTTTCGTCAGCAGGTTCCATGCCGCCCCGTTCAAACCAAGGGGACAGGAAGGCACGGCAGCCCATGGGGCTGATGATAGCGCCGTATTTTTTATACATTTCCGCTACATAGCCTTCGCCTGTGAGGGAAAGCCAGTCGGGATACATGGTCTTGGAGGAGCAGAGGATGCCTGCTTCAAAGACATCTTCCAGTTCCTTGCCTTTGCCATGGAGATTTTCGTCATAAAGGAATACCAGTTTGGGGAACAGTACGGGCTTTTTGCAGTTTTTCTTGCCCTGTCCTTTTCTGCGGACGTTCAGCATGGTGATGGATGCCATTTTGGCAAATTTGCCTGTGCCTGTGCCGAATGTCATGGTGATGAAAGGATAATCCCCGCGGCTGGAAGCAACGGTGTTGAATTTGTATTCCCAGCCCTGGAAGCCCTGTTCAAAGTCGTTGAGGATGTCCGCCATAGCTTCTTTGTCCGCAGCCTTGGGTGTCAGACCCATGTCGATATAGCGGCGGTAGAATTTTTCATAGCTTTTTTCCGCAAAGGGTTCCAGCAGCAGGTCTACGGAAGGGACCGTAAAACCGCCGTACTGCTGGCTGGCAGCAGAAAGAACGATGTCACCGATCACGTCAAAGGCAACGTTCAGTGTCTTGGGTTCGTTGTACCACAGGTTGCCCATTTCAAAACCGCCGGTCAGTACGCTTTTTACGTCGAACAAACAGCAGTTCATGGTGTCACGTCTGGCAGACATATCATGGATGTAGATATAACCGTCACGGCAGGCCTGCAGTTCTTCTGTAGTCATGAAGAATTTCTGGTACAGTTCTTTGTTCAGCTGATTGAATACCAGAGAGCGTTTTGTGGAAACCAGAGCACTGTCGGTGTTGCTGTTTTCCTTGTCGCCGATGTACATGATGGACTGGCTTTTTTTGTAAACTTCGTCCAGCATTTTGACAAAGTCCTGTTTGTAGTTGCGGTAATCACGGTAGCTTTTTGCAACTTCAGGCTTTACCTGTTCCAAAGCGCCTTCGACGATGTTGTGCATTTCCGCAATGGGGATGCCTTCTTTGCCAAGGGATTTCGCTTTTGTTTCTACGAAATCACAGATGAAATCCAGCTCTTCCTGTGTGAATTTCACCAGCGCGCGGTAAGCGGATTTGTTTACGGCCACTACGACTTTCTGCACATTCCACGGTTCGTGGGTATTATCTTTCTTAATCACATACATGATGATATCCTCCTTCATTCTCGGCAAGCGAGATACAATACATAGTCATTTGCTGTATCATAATGTACCACATACGGCTATATATTGCAATCAAAAATATAGACAACACAAGATATTGTGAAAACTTAGTGAAGTTCATCCGATTTTTTTCAGAAATTTTGTTAAGGATATTTTTATTTTATTTTGTCAAGGTCTGGCGCACTGCTTTTTGCCAGCCTTCCAGTTTTTCTGCCGCTTCTTCTTTGGATGCCTTGGGAGAATAAGCGTGAGAAACGCCCCAGTTTCGGCGGATTTCCGACAAATCTTTCCAGTAGCCTACCGCAAGACCTGCCAGATACGCAGCACCCAATGCAGTGGTTTCCAATGTTTTTGGACGGAGCACAGGAACCCCTGTGATGTCCGCCTGAAATTGCAGCAGGAAGTTATTGGCAGCGGCGCCGCCGTCTACACGCAGTTCCGCCAGAGGAATGCCAGCGTCCTCCTCCATGGCGTGGAGCACGTCATAAGTCTGGTATGCCATGGATTCCAGCGCCGCACGGGCAATATGGCTTCGGTTGGCACCACGGGTGAGGCCTGTCAGAATACCTCTTGCGTAAGGGTCCCAGTAGGGCGCACCAAGTCCCACAAAAGCGGGCACCAGATAAACGCCGCAGGTGTCAGGTACAGACATGGCAAGTTCTTCTGTTTCCGGTGCAGAACCGATGAGTTTCAACTCGTCACGGAGCCACTGAATGGCAGCGCCAGCCACGAATACAGAGCCTTCCAGTGCATAGGTGACTTTTCCGTCCAGCCCCCATGCGATGGTGGTCAGAAGGCCGTTTTTGGACATGACAGGGGCATCCCCTGTGTGCATCAGCAGGAAGCATCCGGTACCATAGGTGTTTTTGGCAGAACCGGGTGTGAAGCAAGCCTGTCCAAAGAGGGCGGATTGCTGGTCACCAGCCGCTCCGGCAATGGGAATGGGTGTACCGAAGTGGAAAGGCAGTGTATGCCCGAATACGCCGCTGGATGGCATAACCTTGGGCAGGATGGAAGCGGGAATGTCCAGAATATCCAGAATTTCCGTATCCCACTGTAAAGTATGGATGTTGAACAGCATGGTACGGGAAGCGTTGGAGTAATCGGTGGCGTGTACCTGTCCCCCTGTGAGGTTCCAGATAAGCCATGTGTCTACAGTACCAAAAAGCAGATTGCCTTCCTCTGCCAGTTTTCTTGCCTCTTCCACGTGGTTCAGCACCCAACGGATTTTTGTTGCGGAAAAGTATGCGTCCAGCAAAAGCCCTGTTTTTTCCCGGAACAGGTCAGTATAGCCTTTTTTCGCCAGTTCTTCGCAGTCCTCTGCAGTTCGGCGGCACTGCCATACAATGGCGTTGTAAATGGGCTTGCCTGTGCGCTTGTCCCAGAGAATAGTGGTTTCTCGCTGGTTGGTGATGCCGATGGCGGCAATGTCAGCGGCAGTGAGCCCTTTCTGCGCCAGAGCTTTCTGCGCCACTTCCAGCTGGCTCTGCCAGATTTCCATGGGGTCGTGTTCCACCCAGCCGGGCTGGGGATAAATCTGACGGTATTCCTTCTGGGCGGTGCTGACAGCCACACCGTTTTTGTCAAAGAGGATACAGCGGGAGCTGGTGGTTCCTTGATCCAAAGACATGATATACTGCATACAAATCCTCCTTTTCATGGGAAAAGCCCCAAAAGGGGGCTCAGACTATAGATAAAGTAATTTTTATACTTTTTGCATGAACGCGGAAGGGTTTGGGGAACAAAGGGGTCAACACATTTGCTTCGCAAATGCCAGCCATAAATGGCTGTCCGCATCTCTTGCGGTGTGGGGTTCCCCAACTGGAATCCACAGTCGGAATTTAGTTCCGACGAGGAAAAACCGGAGTTTCGAGGCTTTTGAGCTGATGGAACTCCGGTTTTATACTTCTGTCTACTCGTCAAAACCTTGAATGAAATGAGGTTTTGACGACAGAGTTTCGTTACATATAAGGGTTCATGCGGCGTTCGATTTCCAGTGTAGTGGAAGGGCCGTGACCGGGATATACATTGTAGTCACCGGGCAGATTCCGCAGACGTTTCAGAGAAGCGATGATCTCGCCCCAGTTGCCTGTAGGCAGGTCTGTACGGCCGCAGGAGCCCTGAAACAGGGTGTCGCCGGAGAAAATGTTGTTGCCGATGAGATAGCATACGCTGCCGGCTGTATGACCGGGTGTTTCCAGTACGGTAAATTCCAGATCGCCTACTTTCACAGCGTCGCCTTCCTGTACCCATACGTCAGCGGAAAGAGAAGTGGGGCCGCTCATGTAAAGAGAGCAGTTCAAAGCGGGGTCTGCCAGCAGAGCTTCTTCTTTCTTGCAGGCGTAAACGGGACATCCGTATTTTTCTTTTACTAGCTCCACAGCGCCGATGTGGTCGTCATGACCGTGGGTCAGCAGGATGTGAGTGGGTTTCAGGTTGTTTTCTTCGATATAGCGGAACAAAGGCTGGGGATTGCCGTCGCAGTCGATGATGGCGCATGTGCCGTTGTCGTCAGAGATCACATAGCAGTTGGTGCCGATGTTGCCGATTTCCAGTGTTTGTATTTTCATGGTGCAAAAACCTCCTTATATTTCGATTTTTACAGGCATTTTTTCTGCCGTCTGCACTATTATAGCAGAAAAAACGGCTTGCCGCCTAGTCTTTTTACAGGAAAGTTTCCAAACGCTGGAAAAAGCTGGACAAGAGAGAGAAAGGGGAGTAAGATGGAACAAACAACGAATAGAATCAGGCGGATACCGCCGGAACGGAGGAAGTTTTTTGGACGAGAGAAGGAAACAGCAGCTCATGGAGGGCTGTATGAGAATCAGAAAAGAAATCGCCGCATGGCTGCTCATGGCATTATGGGTGATTTTTAGTGTGAAAATCGCGGAAGTGCTGCTGGGAGAAAGCCTGCCGGGCTGGGTAGAAATCGGCGGCATGATTCTGTGCGGCGTGCTGGCAGTGGCATCCCATCTGGATAACCCTCTGCGCCACGGATATAAACTGCGTCGTCCCAGACGGTATTTGCTGGGGGCTTTGGTAATCCTGATCTGCGCTGTGCTGTTCTTTGTATGGAAGGCAGAATGGGTGCAGGGCATGCAGGCGCTTGTCATCCCTGTGGTATTTATTTGGAACCCTATTTGTGTTTGGCTGGAATGGAAGGAAGAATTGGGTCAGGCATCATAAGGAGGCGGCTATGGAGAATCTTTCGGATGTACAGCTAAAAAGATGTATCGCATGGATGCGGTTGGAGCTGCTGGCTTGGATTTGCCTTTGTGCCGATGCGCTGGTGAGCGTTTGGGCGCCCAGTGTGTGGGATACGGGGCATATCTACGGACTTTTTGTGGTGGTGGTGCTGGTATCCGGCTTGGCGGCAGTGGTGCTGTCCTGGGTGCGTAATCCTATGCGCTGGAATCTGACGGGACTTGGACGGAAATTTTTCTGGGGCAGTCATGGAAGCTGTATGGCGGTGAGCGTCATACTGGTTTTCTGGGTGCCGGAGCTGTCCATTGGTCTTTTGTTTGTGTGGAATTGTATTTACATGCTGGTGGCATACGAGAGGGAACTGCGCCGGAGAAAAAAGAAAGAGGAATCCTGAGAAAAATGACGGTATGGCTTTTGGGTCATACCGTTTTTTGTTTGTAAAAAAAGAATGTATCCAAATTTTCCTGATTTCTCAAGGAAGATTGCAACAACTATTTCAGAAGAAATTTCGTCAAATGTAAAAAAATAAGAAAGCCAGAATCCCTTGTATTCTAAGGATTTTGGCTTTCTTTGTTTGCCGTACTTTTTCTATTTCAAAAAAGATTATTTGTTTTTCAGATATTCATCAATGGCTGCGGCAGCTTTTTTACCAGCGCCCATAGCCAGAATAACGGTTGCAGCCCCTGTAACAGCGTCACCGCCGGCATAAACGCCTTCTCTGGTGGTCTGGTTAGTTTCTTCGTTGACTACCAGACAGCCTTTGCGGTTGGTTTCCAGACCCTTTGTGGTGCTGCGAATCAGAGGGTTAGGAGATGTACCGATGGACATTACCACTGTGTCAACGTCGATGACGTAGTTGGAGCCTTCCACAGGTACAGGACGTCTTCTGCCGCTGGCATCGGGTTCGCCCAGTTCCATTTTCAGACATTCGATGCCGCATACCTGACCATTGCCGTCATCCAGAATCTTCACAGGATTGCGCAGCAGATGGAATTCAATGCCTTCTTCTTTTGCGTGATGGATTTCTTCCAGACGCGCGGGCATTTCTTTTTCAGAACGACGGTAAACGATGTAAACTTTTTCTGCACCCATTCTCTTTGCACATCTTGCAGCGTCCATAGCTACGTTGCCGCCGCCTACAACAGCGACTGCTTTGCTATGGCGGATAGGTGTGTCATAATCGGAAACATACGCTTTCATCAGGTTGATACGTGTCAGATATTCGTTGGCGGAGTATACGCCTACCAGTGCTTCGCCGGGGATGCCCATGAAGGAAGGCAGACCTGCGCCAGTACCAATGAATACCGCATCATAACCCATATCGTCGATGATTTCGTCGATGGACAATACTTTACCAATTACCATGTTTGTCATGACTTCAACGCCCATGGCAGACAGTTTGTCGATCTCTTTCTGCACGATGGCCTTAGGCAGACGGAATTCGGGGATACCGTAAACCAGTACGCCGCCGGCTGTGTGGAATGCTTCGAAAATGGTCACTGCATAGCCTGCTTTTGCCAAATCGCCGGCACATGCCAGAGAGGAAGGGCCGGAACCGATAACAGCTACTTTCTTGCCGTTCTGAGCGGGTTTTTCGGGCATTTCATCGCAGTTTGCCATATACCAGTCAGCTACAAATCTTTCCAGACGGCCGATAGCTACAGCTTCGCCTTTGATGGCACGCACGCATTTGGATTCGCACTGGCTTTCCTGAGGACATACACGACCGCAGACAGCAGGCAGAGCGTTTGTGGAAGTGATGATCTTATAAGCCGCCATAAAGTCGCCTTTTGCTACTTCCGCGATGAATTCGGGGATACGTACGTTTACGGGACATCCGCTGACACAGGGTTTGTGTTTGCAGTTCAGACAGCGGGTAGCTTCTTCCATAGCCATTTCCGCTGTGTAGCCCATGGCTACTTCTTCAAAGTTTTTATTTCTCACATCAGGTGCCTGTTCAGGCATTTTGATTTTTTCCAAGCTCATGTTTGCCATTGTTTCCGTCCTCCTTAGTGAATCAAGTCGTGTGCCATTTTGTCCATGCGGCAGATGTGTTTTTCAGCCAGATCCGCTTCTTCTTTCTTGTAAACGGAGTTGCGGTTCATCAGTTCGTCAAAGTCCACCTGATGTCCGTCGAAGTCGGGGCCGTCTACGCAGGCAAATTTGATTTCGCCGCCAACGGTGACACGACAGCCGCCGCACATGCCTGTACCGTCGATCATGATGGGGTTCAGGCTGACGATGGTCTTGATGCCGTAAGGTTTTGTGGTGAGGCTGACAAATTTCATCATGGGGATAGGGCCGATGGCAATGACAGCGTCATACTGGTTGCCAGCTTCGATGAGGGATTTCAGTTTGTCTGTAACGAAGCCTTTTTCGCCTTTTGTGCCGTCATCGGTCATGAGGTAGTAGTTGTCGGAAACAGCGCTCATTTCCTCTTCCAGAATGACAATGTCTTTGTTCCGGAAACCGGCAATGACATCTACTTCTACGCCCAGATTGTGGAGGGCTTTTGCCTGAGGGTATGCGATGGCACAGCCTACGCCGCCGCCTACAACGGCAACTTTCTTAAAGCCGTCATATTCTGTGGCAACACCCAGAGGGCCTACAAAGTCACGGATGGAGTCGCCAACTTCTTTGGCTGCCAGCAGTTTTGTGGACAGGCCAACTTTCTGGAAGATGATGGTAACGGTGCCTTTTTCTCTGTCATAATCAGCGATGGTCAGAGGGACGCGTTCGCTGAACTCATCTACACGGAAAATGATAAACTGCCCCGCTTTGGCTTTTTTTGCCACAAAAGGGGCTTCGATTTCAAGCAGTGTCACAGCACTGTTTAATTCTTTTTTATTGACAATGCGAAACATGTTTGCAACTTCCTTTCTTCTTTGGACTTTCTTTTGCAGGTGATTTTTGTTAGAATTATCATAACATAAATTCTGACGGCGGGATATGGATAAAACGCCGTTTTTCTGGAAGTGCAATGAAGAAAAGTTTATGGTTTTTGAATAAAATGTGGGACAAAAAACGTCCCAATTAAAAAGGGAGGAAATGAACGTGCAGAAAAGATATACTTTTGACGATTTGCGGGACATCATCGAGCAGCTTCGCAGTGAGAATGGGTGTCCTTGGGATAAGGTGCAGACCCATGAAAGCCTGCGGGCGGATATGCTGGAGGAAGCCTACGAAGCGGTGGATGCCATTGATAAAGGCGATATGGACAACTTGAAGGAAGAACTGGGGGATGTGCTTATGCAGGTTGTATTCCATTCTTCCATCGAAGCCCAGAAAGGCGGCTTTACACTGGATGATGTCATTCAAGGCATCTGTGAGAAAATGGTTTACCGCCATCCTCATGTGTTTGGGGAAATTTCCGTGGATACGGCGGAACAGGTGCTGGTGAACTGGGAAGCCCTGAAGAAAAAAGAAAAACATATGCAGACCCAGACAGATGTCCTCAAAAGTGTGCCTGATGCCCTGCCTGCCCTGACCCGTGCCAAAAAGGTGCAGAAGAAGGCAGCAGACGTTGGTTTTGATTTTTACGAAGCCGGCGGCGCCATGGAAAAAGTGGCAGAGGAGATTCGGGAGCTGCAGGAGGCTGTGGAACAGCCAAACGGCAATATAGAGGAAGAATTCGGTGATATTTTGTTCGCACTGGTGAACGTAGCAAGGTTTTTGAAAATAAATCCCGAGTTTGCCTTGACAAAAGCCACCAAAAAGTTTATAAATAGATTTGAGTATGTTGAGAATTCAGCCCTTTCAGAGGGAAAGCAGCTTTCCACAATGACTCTGGAGGAAATGGATTTGCTCTGGGATCAGGCAAAAATTGCCTTATCCAAGAAACTTTAATAGATTTATTTAGGAGGACTAACACAATGAACAAATCTGAATTAGTTGCAGCGATTGCTGAAAAGGCGGAAATGAGCAAAAAAGACGCTGAAAAAGCACTGAAAGCTTTCGAAGATGTTGTAACAGAAGAACTGGCAGCAAACGGCAAAGTACAGCTGGTAGGCTTCGGTACATTCGACGTAGCTGAAAGAGCAGCTCGCGAAGGCAGAAACCCTCAGACAGGCGAAGCAATGCCCATCCCCGCTTCCAAAGCACCCAGATTCAAAGCAGGTAAAGCTTTGAAAGATGCGATCAACAAATAATTTGATTTGATTGTTTTTGAAACGCTTTCTCGTCCTGAGAAAGCGTTTTTTTGAAAGAAAAAACAGCAAAGGGGAAATGAACATGCGTATTGATAAATTCCTGAAGGTATCCCGTATCATCAAGCGCAGAACTGTAGCCAATGAAGCCTGCGACGCGGGACGTGTGTCCCTCAACGGCAAAGTGGTGAAAGCCGGCGCGGACGTGAAGGTCGGCGATATCATCGAAATTCAGTTCGGCAATAACGTGACAAAGGTGGAAGTGCTGAATCTGCAGGAATCCACCAAAAAAGAAGATGCTGCCGGCATGTATCGCGCAGTGGAATAATGTCCCAAAACCTCTCATATACTGTAAAAACAGTAAAGTAGACTGTAGAAAAACGAAGTTTAACACTTTTATTGAGAACGCGGAAGGGATTGGGAAACGAAGAGTTTCCCAACTGGAATCCCGTGGGGAAAAAGCAGAAGTTTCAAGGCTTTTAGCAGAGGGATACTCTGCACCCCGAAGAAAACGGGGGCAGCGAAGCTGACTTTGCGAAGCAAAGTGCTTGACCCAGTGGCTTTATACTTCTGTCTACTCGTCAAAGCCTTGAATGAAATGAGGCTTTGTCGACAGGGTGTCGATTTTCGACACCCTGATATACTGTAAAAACAGTATGGGGAGGTTTTTTTGTTGGGGGAAGAAAAACGGAATTTGCGGCAGCATACCATTCGCATGACAGACAGAGAACGAATCGAGATCGGCGGTGTAACGGACGTACTGCGCTTTGATGAGGAAGGGGTGGCAGTGGATACTACCTGCGGACTGCTTATCATCAAAGGGGAAGGGCTCCATGTGGGACGGCTGAATCTGGAAGAAGGGGAAGTGGCAGTGGAAGGACGCATGGACGCACTGACCTACGCGGAAAATATGGGCGGCGGCAAACAATCTTTCTTTGCCAAGTTGTTCCGCTGAAAGGAGGCAGGCAGGTGGACATTCAGGGACAGGGAAGTTTGTTTTTGTGCTGCCTGCTGCTGGGCGGCGGTATGGGATTGGTTTATGACGGCCTGCGTCTTGCACGGCGCATATTGCCCCACGGCATTTGGGCAGTACAGATTGAGGATGGCTTGTACTGGGCAGCGGTGGCGCTGGGGGTCTTTGAGGTGCTGCTGCAGGAAAACCATGGGGAAGTCCGTTTTTTTCTGCTGGTGGCTGTTTTTGGTGGCATGGGCCTTTACGGAACCCTTGCCAGTCCCTTGGTTATGGGTGTGGGAGAAAAGGTGCTGCAAGTCATTGGAAGACTGGTCATGTTATTGTTGACCATAATTTTGACGCCCTTTCGCCTGCTCTATCTTGCCTTTGGCAGACCGGCGCGGAATTTCGTCAGATTTTGCGGTGGAAAATCCAAAAAACACTTGCAATTATGTAAAGTATATGTGAAAATAAAAAAAGACACATTACGGCGGGATATTCGTTTTTTGCGTCGAAAACCTTAGGAAGGGTGACTGCCATGGGAAAAAGAGCCAGAAAGAAAAAATCCGGTGGATTATGGATCCATCTTTTTTTGGTAGCTTTCTGTGTGTTCGTTGTGGCAGGGGTATACTGGCAGTATCGGGAATACCGTCAGCTGAAAGTGGAACTGGCTGACGTGGAACAGCAGATTGCCGACGAACAGCAAAAGACATTGGATTTTCAGGCCAAAAAGGATTACTACAACAGCGACAGCTATATCGAACAGATTGCCAGAGAAAAACTGGGGCTGGTCAAGAGCAATGAAATCCTGTATATCAACCGCGAACAATAAAAGTTTTCAAAAAAAGACATTTTTTTGAAAAAAGCTATTGACAAACGGACAATATGACTATATAATGAACTAGTCGACTTGAGGCGGAGTAGCTCAGTTGGCTAGAGCATGCGGTTCATACCCGCAGTGTCGGGGGTTCAAATCCCTCCTCCGCTATTTTTTATTGCTACACGGTCCGTTGGTCAAGGGGTTAAGACACCGCCCTTTCACGGCGGTAACGCGGGTTCGAATCCCGCACGGATCATTTTTTAGACGGACAGATTGCTGTCCGTTTTTTTATTTTCAAAAACAACAAAAAAATCACCTCTTAACTATTTTGGTTAAAAGGTGATTTTTTAATGGTTATTTTTCAGAATCATTTCGATCATTCTGGTTTTTCTCTTCCCGATTACCAAAGAAAAAGGAACGGGTGAAAACGTAGGGGGCAACAAAATATGCAACGGCAAACGCCACAACGGATGGATACCAGTCCAATGTGTTTTTGAACAGCCATACATAAAGAAATGCCAAAACGGCAGCAACCAAACCGATGATGAGCCTTGTTTCAACTTTCATAGAAATCCTCCTCTTTTTTGAAACGATTACGTTTATCATATCACGGACAAAGTTTTTCGTAAAGTTTCAATGAGAAGAATTCATTTTTGAGAGGAAAGAACCTGGTGGTAAAAGCAAGCCAACACGCCTCGATAATTTTCTTTCCATGGTTTATTTTTTCCGCAATAATGGATGATGCAGGTGTTTTGTCTGACCCAATCCAAGTCGATTTTCTCATTTTGGAGATTGGCATTGTGCAGAAAAAACATGCGGTCACTGAGATTATAACGCAGATGGTCTATGAGCTTTGTTTCGTTGCCATACAGAGCAGAAAGAATGTCCTGATCTGGCAGTGTAAAATAAGCCTGACGCTTTTCGATATAAGCCAGAATATCTTGTCGGCAAGGACGTTTGCGCAGTTCTTCCAAATTGATGAGGAGGACACCGGAATTCAGATAAGGAGCGTCTTCAGGCATTTGCAAACGGGCACCGTTTAGACGTGTTAAAAATTTACGGACATGGGTGGCACCGCAGAAAAGATTGCCATCGAAAGGCATATGATAGAGCTCATCTAACGGGCGAATGACAACGATATCTGGGTCCAGATATAACACGCGGTCTAATGTTTTCGGCAGAAATTCCGCTGCCAGCAAACGATAATACATGGTTTTAGGGTAGCGTGCATTTTGTGGAAAATCGGAAAAAGCTGTATCCGGCACGGAAATAAAGTGAAATCTTGCATTTTTAGCTGTGTTTTGCGTCAGTTTTTTCTGGACAGCTTCGGATAACTGGTCGTGGAGGATATAAAGGTCATATCCTTCCTCGCAGGGAAAACGCAGTATGGAACGGATACAGGTTTCCAATACAGATACATAATTTTCATTGATGGTAAATAAAAGATGCACATGCATTCCTCCTGTCATATCTTTTAAAAAATATCTTAGCAGATGCAGAAGAAAAAGCCATAGACAAAAACGGGGTTTTGTCATTGAAAATCAGATAAAATCTGACAGGATGTGCAAAAAAAGAACCAGAGTTCTTTAGAGGCATTTTATAAGAAAAAAAGAAAGCTGAAATCCTCATGAAACAAAGGATTTCAGCTTTTTTTATAGAGCGTTTATTTGATATGTTTTCTTAAGGGAAAGTTACTTTACAGAAACTGGTTCTTTTTGTTTTATTTTAAAAACATACGAATCATAGATGCATAAAGTTCCTGATAAGGCTGATAGCGCATAGGAAGATCCAGCCATGTCTTTTTGTCTACGATGCTTTTGAAATGGGAGAATGTATCAAAGCCTGTTTTTCCGTGATAAGAGCCCATACCGCTGGCACCTACACCACCGAAGCCCATTTCACTGGTTGCCAGATGGATGATGGTGTCATTGATACAGCCGCCGCCGAACTGACAATGTTTTGTGACAGCCCCAATGTTTTTTTGGCTTTCAGAGAACAGATACAAGGCGAGGGGATGGGGTTTTTCGTTAATGGTCTTTATCACATCCCGCATATGGCGATAGGTCAGGATAGGAAGCAGGGGGCCAAAGATTTCTTCCTGCATGACAGCATCATCCCAAGTCACATGATCCAAAATGGCAGGCGCAATACGCAGCTCATTGGCATCACACTGACCGCCCCAGACATGTTGAGAAGCATGGAGCAGGTTTTGCAGACGATGGAAGTGCTTTTCGTTGATGATTTTGCCATAATTGGGGTTTTCCAGAGGATGTTTTCCAAATTGTTTTAAAATTTGTTTTTTCAGTTCGCTGACCAATTCTTCTTTTTTGCTTTCGTGACAATAGATGTAATCAGGTGCCACGCAGGTCTGGCCACAGTTGAGATATTTGCCGAATACAATGCGTTTGGCTGCCAGTTTTACATTGGCAGTGCTGTCTACGATACAGGGGCTTTTGCCGCCTAATTCCAGTGTGACAGGGGTGAGGTGCTCTGCAGCGTGACGAAGGACTTCTTTTCCTACAGCCTGGCTGCCTGTAAAGAAAATATAGTCAAAAGGCTGTTCCAAAAGGAAGCTGTTTTCCTTTCTGCCGCCAGTAACAACAGCTACATAGGCAGGGTCAAAACATTCCTCAAGCAATTCCTGTATCAATGCGGATGTATAAGGAGAATAAGCACTGGGCTTTACAACAGCCGTATTCCCTGCTGCCAGTGCATCCACCAAGGGTTCGATGGTCAGCAGAAAAGGATAGTTCCAAGGGCTCATAATGAGTGTGACGCCGTAAGGGCTGGGCTGTACATAGCTTTTTGCGGGAAACTGCGCCAGAGGCGTTTTTACTCGTCTGGGAGAGGCGAATTTTTTCAGATGTTTCATCTGATAGGTGATTTCTGCCAGACACATGCCTGTTTCGCACATATAGCTTTCAAAAGGGCTTTTGCCCAAGTCTGCTTCCAATGCGGCGTGGATTTCTTTTTCGTGGATTTCAATGGCTCTTTTCAGCATTG